>OGFC01000753.1_pt1 | contig 25866 bp, 34 predicted proteins | sample 1570841 | NCBI WGS metagenome assembly OGFC01 (sample SAMEA2582137, study PRJEB24529) | metagenome | biome: Human gut stool | place: China | collected 2011 | reverse complement strand
CGTACGATAACTGCCATTTCTTCCGGAGTAGCATTCGGATTTTCCCGCATGGCTGTCAATGCAGCAGATTCTTTATTTTGCATTTCATACTTAATAAAATCAACTTGAGTTCTCCAGTCGTACGGATCACTATTATTCTCAGCCGCAAACCGCTTGAGGTCATCTAACCGAGAGCCAGTCCACTGAGCAAGCCCCTCCGAATTATTCCCATCACTGCTTTTAGCAAATTTATCAAATGTACTTTCCTGTGCAATATTACCTGTAATTGCAGCCGCTTCAGTGTCAGTAAAAAAGCCATCACTTCTTAATCTGTCGTATATAGCCCGTTGCATATCAGTCGGTGTATCAGCATTCCATTCACTGATATTCTCATCAAATGATTTCAAGGCTTGAATTGGCTCTGATACAAAGTTTTCTTTAATGCTTGCAAAACTATCTCCATCAGAAATAGGCTTTACACTTTTATTAAATTTATCGCTAATATCCTTAAAGCTATCGTATGCTTGTGATTTTACATTATCAATGACATCCCCCACTTTAGCTTTTGCTGATTTAGGAGTAACTGCCTTGCCTAAATGATAAGCCCCCCTTGCACCTTCAAATGGCATTAATACATTGTCATAAGCGGCACCTAAACCGCCTTGACGAATTGCGTCAACTTGACTAGCAGGGTTTTCAATCCACTTTTCAACCGGTTCTACAAGTGGGTCAATCAATAAATTTTTAGCTGTATTACCTACAGCACCAATCCATGAACCACCAGTTGCATCGGCAGTTTGCATGTTGCTATCATACGCTTGAGTTGCATCACTAGCCAGTGTTGGTAAGGTTGCAAGCCCTGCCGCCGCTTTAACGGGGGCTGGCATATATGGAGTCATTGCAGCATACATTGCTGGATGTCCAATCGTTGTATCATAAGCTTGTTTTCCGAGGCTACGCAATTCATCGGCTTCTGATGTATCGCTTTTATCAGGGTTAATAATATAACCGTCTCCAGTATTAATCATTGTCCCATCAGCAAGCCCTTTATTAGCCGCATCATAATAATTTGATAGTGCTTGCTTACTATTGTCATACCAATCGCCAATACTTTTTACTGTATTAGTCGCAAAATCGCCAACACCACTAGCAAATTCACGCACCCCATCTACCGCAGAGCTTGCAACATTAGCGATATTGTCGAGCATACTCGGCTGAGGTTCTCCATTGAAAGCTGTATTTATTTCGGAAAAGCTATTATAGCTACCTTCACTGTCATATTTCTTCTTAATATCGCTAAAACTATTCATAATTAATCCTTTCTACCAAATCCAATTAATATAATAGTTTCCTTTGCCAAAAACTTCCTCAAGCTCCGCTTTAATTTGCTCAGGGCTTTCACCGTTCATTCGCTTTTTATCGATTAAATCGGCAACAGCCTTATCCTGACCTTTTAAGTCTGCATGGTCATCGCTTGATGCGGCACCTTTACTGCCACCAACGCCATTTGCTAGAGCAGTTTGCAAATCATTGTAGTACGGGCTTTCGCTTTCATCCGCATCTAAATGCTGTTTCATCCAAGTTGTATGCAATGAAGCTAATGTACGCAACTGTTGTGCTTGTAACCCACTCGTGCCACCGGAAGCGATACCACCGCTACCAAATTTAGGGAATTTACCAACAAGTTGCTTCTGCCCATCAGCGCTTACAAGATAAGTTGTACCATCATCAAGTTGTTGTAATTTTACGGCACCATAACCACCAATATCTTTAATGTTGCCACTATCATCATGCGTAATAATATGACCGTTTTGTGCCCCATAAAGGGAAACCTTGCCATAGTTACCAACATTATGCACTTCACCCGTATCACCATCAAACCCAACAAGATAACCATTAGGCATCGTTTGGTATTTAATATTAGGTTTATTAATAGCCGCGGCACTAGCTAGATTATTCATATCAATTTGTTGCGCCCCTACCTTTTGAGCAAGTGCGTTATATCGTGTTACGGCTCCATACATGCCTTTAACTTTGCTACTATTGTATGTATCAACTACAGTATTACCGTCCTTGTCAGTGGTATACATGAGATTATTAACGATATCTTGCCGCATTGGTTCAAGTACATCATCTGTAAATTTAGTAACATAATTACCATAAGCTCTATCGATGTTGCTTTGCATACGATTTGCTGCATATGCTTTTGCATCATTCAAATTCATGCCACCTTTAACCAATGCTACAACATCCTTACCAAACTGCCTCTGATAATTAGTTGTAATCGCATTGCGGTCTGGGATTCCCATCCCATTAGTTTCTGCCAATGGTTTATGCGTATCCGGTAAAGCGCTAGCTTGATTTTGTCTTCCCTCATTAACACTAGCGCCGTTTAATGAGGTTACTTGCGGGTTTACAAATTGTCCAAATGCTTGTCCTGAATTGGGTTGTTGCGTAAAATTCCATAAACTATTGTTATTGGATTGATTAAGCAGTGATTGCTGTGGCTTTTGCATTGTTTGCCATAAATTCTGATTAGCCTCTAAAGCTCCATTAGCAATCGTCGGTTGTTGTGTTGTTTGCCACACATTATTATTGCTTTGTTGTGGGCGAGTATACTGCGTTAAATCTGTCTGCCAAAGATTCTCCTGAGTGTTATTCGGCAAATTAAATGCTACTTGGTTAGTGGGGTGTGTATATTGTGCAATATTATTTTGTACATTAGGTATTTGATTCCAAAGATTACTATTAGCATCTTGTTGCATCGCTTGCTGTGTACCTTGTTGTGCTGCTTTCTCTGCATCATAATCATATCCATACATATTACCCAACGCTTTAGCCGCATTATTTTCTTGAATTCGATTCCAACGATGACCAAGCCACATGCCGGCTAAACGTCCTAAAGCTTCATCAGTCATTCCCATAATTAAACCTCCTTCTCTACGGCTTCTACCATTTTTTTACTTCTACGTCTTGCTTTTGGTTTTTCTTCTATCGTTTCAGCGGTCTTTTCTTCTACCACTTTTTCAACTTCTTCATTTGCTTTTTTATCAGCGTCCGTCAGACCTTCAGCTAAAACACCATTAGCATAGAATGTATTATCTCCGTCACATTCAAGCACATAAACTTCATCGTCACGACCTGTATCAACAATTTCAGTCACACGATCATAATCATGTACTGTCATAATTTCATCACCAATAACTAATTCTGTGAGCAGTTTCCATCCATCACGAGTTTTAAATTTCTCGGTTTCTGTTGTATTAACAGCGGTTCGAGTAGTTTTTAACGTGTAAATATGTTTAGTTCCCATGTTATGTAATTTAATAACATTAATAACATTGCCCAATGTAAGTACTTGGTCTCCATCATTGACTACTTCAATATTTACTGCCCCTGTAGGTGTTGCAATGTCTGTTCCTGCAGGAAAACAAAAACCACCAACAAGACCTGTAATAAAGTTGCCACTGCCTTGTTGTGATGTTGAGGATGTATTTCCACTACTTGCTCCATATCTTGCTCTCATCATTGCCTCCCATAAATTACTATTTGGACTATTTAACGCCGCACTTAAACTATATAAACTTGTTGGATACTGTACTGCATTTTGCTGTGCTGTGCCACCATACTGCAATGGATTATAAGCCATCGTTTCTGCCTGGTTAGTTAATCCACTGCCCGTATTAATACCACTTAAAGTATTTGAATAAGATTGATTAGCCAAATTAGCTTGATTATTCAACCCATTCATATTATTGCTGTACTGATTATTCCATAATCCTTGTTGAGCATTAATACCGCTTAAATTATTAGCAAATCCATTACTTGCCAATTGTGCAGCCTGTCTTAAATCACTGGCATATTGATTAGCCAATGTATCGCTTGCATTCTTACTGATACCATTAAAGGCCGTATCCGCTTGACTACTGTTAATCACTCCACGGCTAGCCAATCCTGATAACGTATTACCTACTGTATTTTCAAGTGAGTTATTTAACGCCTTTTCACGATTTTCGCTATATGCTGTAGGTAATTGACCATTAGCAATACCACTATAACTGTTGTTAAAATCTGATAACGCATTTTTATACTGTTCATTAAGGGTATTGGCTGTATTGTTCATGCTATCCATAGCATTACCCATGCTTGAGCCGTACTGAGCGTTAGCACTAGCATTATCTTTCATTGCATTTTGTATTTGACCGCTCATAGTGTTAACATTATTTAAGTTCTGATTGTTTTGATTCAAATAACGATTATACAAGCCTTGATAATCAACATTTACATTTGCTCCATTCATGGCATTATTACCCATTTGTAAAGCATTTTTAGCAGCCGGATTAGCTTGATTAATATAATCTAACTGATTAGCTAATGCTTTTTGTTCTTCTTGTGTTGACGGTAATAAATTAACCTTTGTAGATGATTTATTCTTATTCTTGCCGCCGCCAAACAACTGTAAATCAAATATAATCATATACGCTCCTTTCAATGCACATGTTCATAGTCAGTGACTAGTGCATAATATTTCTTACCACGGTATTCATAGTCTTCCGATGCAAGCCGTTGCATTTTCCACTTACGGCAATGTGCTCGGGGATTACGTGTAGTAAAGGTAATTACTTTTTTAATATGATTTAGTCGCATTACCTCTTTAACATAGTCCGCCATGTACTTAAAAAAACCATATGTCTGTAATAAGCAAATATATTTTTCGCCATTCAACTCTTTTACACACCAAAACAAAAATCCTTGCTTATCAAAGAATTTAAAATAGGTGAAATAATCATCGTGAAATGAGCCATCTTCCTTATCAAAATAGAAGCCATCAAGATTAACTACTTCTTGAGTGTATCGTTCGTAATCGTCAATCATTTCTTTAAGGTTATTTAGCTTCATTAGCTCTCCCTCTGCCACATATATACCGCAAGGTATGGCTGCATGTTATTGTGAGGTTGATTCCCACCGTCTCCAGCAATTTTATGGCTATGTTCGCCTTCCTCAGATGTTAATCCAGTCCAATTACGAGACGCTAAAAAACTTATCAATCTACCATCTTTAGATTTATTAGTCCAATTAGCGAAGCCTTGGCCTTCCGCATCATAAGTAAATACACCTGTCGTCCCATTCTCAGGACCTACTGTTGCCCAAACCTTACCAGCAATCTCCATAGTGCCTCTATTATGTGTGTGTGCTCCACTCGAGTCCGTAAATTCATTATGATTATGCCAAGGAGCTTCCTCAAGAGTTAATGTATGCATGGACTCACCGCCCATAGTACCTGCTTTAAAATTACTTCCTTGCGATAATAAAACTCTACCTTGTTCAATATATGTCCATTTGCCGAACCCAAACAACTCATGAGGATCAGTTGCAATAGTACTGCAGTAAATAGATCCAATTGGATATACTTTATCCAACACATTATTAACAGCTGTATTAATGGCCGTTGTGACATCATCGCTTAATTTATCTAAAGTTACACTTTTATTTTTAATCTTTGTTGTTGTTATGCTGTCATCAGACAAATTGATTGTTTGTATCGTACTATTTCCAATTTGCTTGCTAGTAATCGTATTATCACTACGTTCTAGATAAATAATGTCAGAAACGCTTGTAGATGTAGTTTTGACTGCTGCAATAAACACTCGCACTTTATCAACCCACTGAATGCCGTTATAATAAAACGTTTTAGCTAGCATCTCATTGTAGTAATGCATATTAGTACTTGCATTTTCTGGTGGAGTATTACTAATAACAGGTTTAATAGTTGTACTACCATAATTAATTGCACCCGTCCCAACACTATAATCAAGATACAAATATGACGTTGTATTTGCAGGTACTACCCATGGAGTCGCTCTTGCTGTAATCGATTTAACATAGTCTACAGCTCCATTAATATCAAATCCATTAGCAAAGGTTACTACTACAGGCGTTACTGTGCCATCTATAGCCACAGACAAGCTATCACCGCTCAAATAGTTATATTGACCGCCTGATACGCTGCCACTAAGCACACGGTTACGCAATCCACCACCGCTACCATTACCATTGGACTTTTTATCAATCTTGTCAGCGATGTTTAACATCTCCTGCCGATTTTTCAATATAGCCTCACGCTTAGTATCTCCACTGGGACTATCATTAAGTGGATATATCTCTTGATATGCCATTTAAACCTCCTCGTAATTATAATCAAACTGTCTTATTGATATAGCGCCTTTTTGCACAAATATTTTGATTTGTAAATTACGATTGGCGCCACCGCCAATTTTATAAACCTTGGTATACTCATCTTGATATAACAAATCACTATAGTCGTGTAATAACACGCCGTCCTCATCATTCAATCGTTTATCCGTAGATGCAAATTTAATTTGTTTAGGTGTTCGGTTACTTATTTGTACATTCCCATAACCATCTATAATATTGTGCGCTACAAAATCATAGTTCATAAGCAATATAAACAGCTTAGTAGCTAATCTATTTCCTGAAATGATTGATGTTTGTATTTGTTCGCCATCATCAGTGTCTAAACGCTCGTCAAGAATACCGATTTTGGTACCATATGCCATATAAACATCTTTGTTGTAATCAACAACTTCATGTAAGACATGACTTAATTTTCGTGATGTAAATACACCTCGTCCGTCTTCATATCTTGGTATGTAATGATATAAAAAGACAAGATTGCCATTTTCGGGCTTAATCCAAATCTGCTTACGTGATGGTACGTGCCACATTTCGCAAGTATCTTTAATATTCTTAATAAGATAAGCGTTAATATTAAGCCCTGTTTCAAAAGGCTGAATATTGGCATATGTATTAGTCGGCATGAAAGACATGAGTCCGCTATTGCCTAAATAGTAACTACGATCATCAATATTAAGCGCACTGCCACTGCAATATCCTGTTGTAGATAGCGGAAATACACTAAAATAACTATCAGCTGGTGACCCGATGACTTGGTAAACCTTGCCATACTGCTTGTAAACAAGTATTGATTTACCTAAAAAGTCTAATGAAATAATCGTTCCTTGGTCTTTATAGCCCACATCAACATATTGACCACTCGATGCATCATTAGTGTTATTTTTCCACGATTTATAATCACCAATAGCACTCCAGTACACGCTATGACCATAGATGCTTGATACAATCACACGCCCACTGTAACTGCTTACAAATTCACAAGCAGGACTATCATCAATCGTAATTAATGTGCCACTACCTGTAATAGCTTGTAGCTTGCCACCACTAGCAATTAATACATCGCCATCATAAATGTGATATTTAGGCTTTTTTGTACCTGTTAATTGCCCGATTAATTCATGTGTATGCAAGTCAGTATAATAAAGATTATTACCACTATTGAAATAAAACCGTTTACGATTAATATCGTAAAACAAGCTTTCTACTTCAATACCTGCATTATAAGCAATTCTTACACCTGCCACAGTTCGTAATGCACCATCAGTTCTGTCAAATTCGCATTGTAAGGCTTGCACAACACTTTCAATACCAATATTCTCTGGACTCGTTGACCAATCAATGCCCAATCTAAAACCACGAGTACTAGCAAGTAATTTCTCACCCATGCTAATACCCCCTTGATTGTTGAATGAGTTGTGTCAAGCTATCAATAAACCCTTTATCAAATCCTGCATATTCAATCATTAATGACTTTTTCTTAACAAGATAAGATACTAATTGTACTAAGTAATGAGTATATAACTCTGTAAATGGAATACTGTCCGCCATATTAGCAATATGAGATTTCTTTACGGCATAATACACATCTCGTACAGGCTTTTGCCCATAAGTTTCAAATGAGCCGTTATTGACCGTGATAGGATATCCTTGCTTTGGTACAAACTGCATAAATCCAATAGGAATTGCATCATTATTATTAATGGTCTGTCGCTTAACCACTTCACGATCTTTAATCGATGTCAAAATCATAGATAAATAATCAATGGCTGCATTAATATAAGGGATATACTCTTTTTCATTGTCTAAAATCTCATTACTTTCAAGATTAATCTCCGTAATCAGTTCGCTGACCACCATAATCGTAATACCCCCTTGCCATTACCACATCTGTACTACCACCACTCTGACTAGCTAATTCCGATAATCTTGCTTGCCACATTGCAACTAATCCGGATGCATCCATTTGCATTACTCGATATACAATATAATCAACTAACATTGTCTCAATCTCCGCGATATAACCGCTCTCACCATCTAACATCATGTAATCAACGGTCGGAACATACTCAACTTCTATGGTCTCTTCTGCATCTGCATCAAAAGCGATATTCTTAAGTTGACTTACCGTATAATCATCAATCTCTTGCCCATCAGCGGTTACTTTTAACACGGCAATACAATTAGTAGGTAACTCTACTTTTCCAATGCCTGTAGATATATATGTCCGCTTTACATATGATGGAAACACACTAGCAAGTAAATGATTAAGCAAGTGATTGCCTTCATTGTAGAATTCTAATAATTTATACGGAGTATAAGTTTCGTGCCCCGTATCATCAATCTGCATAAAGGCACGATTAAGTAATTCTTTGATAATCATATAATCGCTCCTACAATTAAAGGGGAGTTGTTACACTCCCCCCTTTGTTAAAACACTAATTAATCCTTTTTGCCGCCGGTGATGACTTGAATAACACCATAATCCTTGCTATTGTATTTTGACTTTTCAATGCCTGCCATAATGCTGATACCATTACCCTGTACGTTGCCGTAATCATCATCTTGTGCAATATGACGTGGTTCACTAGCTACACCAAAGCATGCAGCTTGTGTACCCAATAACAAGTTGCGATTAATGGTTGCTCCACTAGCACCCGTATCAGATGTTACTACTCGTTCATATTCATAAAGTACAACACCGTCATATTCACCCAAAGAACCTGAGAAAATAGGGTTTTTAGCACCACGCACATTAGCATTTTGCTGTGCGGCTTGCCATACAGGGTCTTCTTTGAGATCACGAGATGCCCAAGGGCTTACAAGCATAATATATTTATCTTGACCATCGATTTTAATCGGATTAACTTTTGGTGCATGCATTTTAGCCTTACGGCGAGCAGCGCTAATTAAGCTGCAAGTCAATTTATCAGTAGCTGCAGTGCCTGCCACAGTACCAGCAGTGGCAGCATACATTACTTCGCCTGCTGTTGGATTAGCAGACAATTTAGCCATAAGCGTATTATCCAAATAATCGGATAACCACTGAGTTAATGCACTTTTAATAAGTGGCAAGTTATCATAAGGGCTTTTCTGGTCCTCTGCCTCATAACGAGTAACAGCGTTACGGATCAAGTCAACAGTTACGCTAAAATCATAAATGCTTAACTGGTCCTCTTTGCCTTTTAGTGTGGCACGTGTACCAACTACACCATCACCTGCTAAATTCATAGCTAAACCAAAGGTTACTTTATCGCCTTTTACTTTCTTTAAATCCGCATTTTTATGTACAACATTCTTGCCATCCGTAGATGTGAATTTTTCAAAATAGCTATCCTTTACTCCTTCATGCCATACTTTTCGCGCCCACAATTTAGGGACGAGATTTGTAGGGATTGTCAATTGATTAGCCATATCTGCCATAATTTATCGCTCCTTATCCGATTAACTCTTTAATCTGTCGCTGTAGGCTCTCTGGCAATTCTGCCTCACGCCCTTCGGCAACGATTTTTATTAATTCATCATCAGTAATAGTACCCAACGCTTTACCGTTGCCACCGCCTAATGCATCCGCTTTTGGCAAATTTGATGCCTTTTCTAACGGATTATTAATAGGTGGCTGTATGGCTTGTTCATTGAGCTTGCCACGCAATCGTTCAACAAACTTTGTAATTACTTCAAAATCTTGTTGTGTACCTACACCTGCTCCGGTTCGAGCAAATGCCGCATCAATCGGATTAGACTCAGCACGTGTCATTCCATTAAGTTCATCTTGCGCTATTGCCAACATGTCTTGGAAATCATCTGCTGACTGAATAGACTGAATAAAAGCGATGTTTTGATTACGCAACACCATCCGCTGTTGTTGCTGTTGAGTCACCACATACTTAATACGCCCTTGCTCTTCCAAAAGTTGAGCATATTTTTCGGGGTCCGTATACATCAAGTCTTCCATATTATCAATTCCGAGTTGTTGCATAGCAGTTTTCTTTGCAAATTCATTAATATTAGAGACTTCTTCTGCCGTTAATGTAACTGGTGCGGATTGTTGCCTAAATTCGTTTAGTTTTTTCTCAGCTTCTTTACGGCGTTTTCGTTCAGCCGCAAGTGCCTTGTTTAAATCGCCATGATTTTCTTCAGTAGCATTGGTTGATTCCTCTACATCTGCATTTCCTTCACTTGATGGCTCACTCTCAGAGTTAAGAGGGGTGTCTGATTGCTCACCTGTTGGTTCATCGGTAACATCAGTAGACTTATCATCAATTTCTACATCTTTTAAATCTTCAGCTGTTAAACCATACTCTTCTGCATTCACTACATCTTTTACATCATCGTTCATAGTTATCTCCTTTTTAATTAGTTTATCGTCAATAATCGGGACGAAAATTAATCGCAGTTTATCGACATTGCAGGTCGAATTGATTAGTTATCGTCATAATCAGACGGAGTAGCTATTCTTAAACCGTCCACTATCATTGATAGGCTACGTGCTTAAGCATTCGCATGGAAATCAGTTTAGCGTCATGATCAGGACAATTTATTTACATTTCCGGCGGCATGCCTTGTGGTGGCAATTGCGGTTGTTGCTTTGCCTGTTCTTGCAGTTGCTGTTGTGTAAATCCTTGTTGCGCTTGCATCGCACTATTAATTTGTAATTGGTCATTACTGCCTTGTGCTGCAAGCCGTTCTGCCATAATTTGCTGAGGTGATATATTTACTCCAATTGTCTGTAAGTATTCACTTAACGCTTCTGCAGGTAAGTCTTTTACATTAGCACTCAATCGTACATCAGGCTGTGCTGGCTGACTGCTACGCTCTTTAAGCATTCGGAGCATCTCATCCTTGTCTGGAAAATCCATGTATTTAACGATGATTTCCATTGGAATATCCGCACCACTTTGTTTAGCTTCAAGTAATTGATAAAGACTTGCCTTGCGTGCGGTTGCGGATGCCTGACTAGTAATGATCGTGATATCGAAATCAAATGCTGACAAGTCATACAGTACTTTTTTAACAGGATTGCCGTCTTCGTCATATTGTTGCTGCCCGAATTGGTCAACTTGTGGTTGTTCAACCATTGCTTGATTAAGATTAGGTTCAATATGAACAAATTCTGCTTTGCCATCATCACCTAAAATACGCATTGCTTTCTGCTCATTATAATATTGAGGTATTAATCCGGCTTTTCCTTTTTCACCCCACAAAATCAACACGATTTGACGCTCTGACTCTTTGGCTTTGTCAAAAATATCTGCGGTCTGTACTGTTGTAACAGATTGTCTTAAATCAATCGCTTTACCGCTCATGGCACCGATAGAGCCACTTAAACTCTCAGGCGTAATACCACTTATCGTATAGAAGTCACTATTGGCTTGGTTCTCAAGCTCCATATTCCCGATTGACTGATTAGCCGGTAAGCCTTCATTGTACGTTATTCCCGGCGGCAAGAAAATATTGGCGCCCGGTTGTGTAATATTATCTTTAATCGTCTTTTTAATGCGTTCATCCGTTACGCCGTGCCACATTCTAACGCCTAATGCTTGCTGATTAACGATGTGCATGCGCTGACTACGATTTTTATTAAGCTCACGTTGTGCATCTTTAATATCACGCACAACGCCTGCAGGTTCTAATCGGTCATCGTCTGCATTTTCACCGCTGTAATAGCAAAATTGAAAAACCAATGGAAATCGCCCATGACTATAAGGACTTTCGCTATCCTCTAATAACACATCATCTGCAAAAGTGGCATATCTAATCTTTACATCCGGTATCTCTTGACCTTTAACACCAAGCGCCTTGGCCAATCCATACAAGGGGCTATTTTCCTCAACTACGCCATCTGACGTCACATAAATAGTCTTCGTAGTGTATTCCTTATACCAATACTGAACCACTCTAACCTTCTGTAAGTCTTTGTCATACCATCGAGGATATGCATTAGTTACTTCCTGTTCAGTATCATCATATTTGTGATATAAACGTTCGATTTCTTCAGCCTTATCAGGATATACTTGCTTTAATTTTTCTTTACTTTCCCACGTATAACGACCGCAAAACATAGCATCCGATAAGTCTTCTCGTACGCTTTCAGGGTCTTTAAATACATCAAATGGGCTCATGCGTTCAATCAGCACTTGTCCATCCATCTTAGCGTAATCAAAGTCATACGATACCCAATACGCACCTAATCCGCACGTCACTACGTCACGGAATACCTTTTTCTTTTCACGCTGATAGTTAGTCCTATCAAGCACATATTTTGTAATGCCTTTAGCAACACGGCTAATGCGGTCATCCTCTTCTGACCGAGGCATAAAATCCGGCTCAGTTTCATTTTGAGCTGCATAACCACACAATAGATTAACTACAGGTCTGATGCGGTTGATTGTAATGCAAGGTCTGTTAGCATCTTTAAGTATTTTCTTATCACTATCAGTCCATTGCTTGCCTTGAACAAACGCATAGTCTTCGTGTGCCTCTTTTCGCCAGTCCTCATTGATGACTAATGCACGTTTTACATTCTCTTTTGCAGTTAACACATCAAACATAATTAGTCATCTCCTATTCAACCAATTCAGAACCGTAAATCATGCGATACATTTCTTCGAGTTGCCACTGTGGCATATGACTTGCAAATTCAGCTAACTGCTCATCCGTAAATTTAGCCGGAATTACAATGCCATTTTCAACCCGTTCTCCATACTCACTTTTTAGCACTTTATAGGCGTAATCACGTAACGCCCTATCACTCATCACACGCCCCATGCACTGTACTCCTCATTATCTCCATCAACATATTTATAGCCATCGTTAAATTCTTTTTTGACATCATACGCTGATATAGGTCTACTCATTAGCATGTATCTAAACGCATCATACGCATGGTCTTCTTGATCAGTGTCTACATCCTCTACATTACGCTTACTATACGTAAGTGCTGGCAATGTTCGTATAAGATTTTGGCAAGTCTCAAATATAACTACCTTCCGTTGTCGCAGTCTTTCATGCACTTGCATCTTACCTGCAATGCGGTCATTATCCGCTTTATCCCACACAATACCTTCTGTTGCAAAGATTTCTTGAATAGTCGGTCCATCGTGTCCAGTTCGTTGCCAAATAGCCGGGTCAGCCACACCATACCAATCTTTCATAAACTTGCATTTACGAGCGACTTCACGGGCTGTTTCTTGCGTGCCAACATTCGGTTGCCCTTGTTTACACCCATATATCTCATGCGTGATATATATCGTGTTATCTTGGTCAACTGCCGCTCCATATATTGCATATGGTTTAGTAAACCCCCAATCCATTGCTCGTAATCGAGTCCAATTGTCTGGTATTTCAAACGGCTTGCAAACATGGATTTCAGCATTAAATTCTTCAAATACTTGACCTTCAAATATATTCCAATCACCGTTTTTATAAGCCTTTCGCAGCTTATCCGGCAATGTGTCCAAATTATCAATGTAAGTGCTTGCTAAATATGGATTATCATCTACTTTTGCTTGCACAAAGGCAATCTTATCAGCAAATTGCATTAGATTTTTCGGTATAATGTGGTCAATAAATAAGGATTTAACCCACATATGACCTTTACCGCCCGGATTTGTACCGCCAAAAAATTTAGTATCGTTAATACCCGTCCAACGTAGTCGCATACGCAAAAAATCAAATACGCTTTGTTCATTAAGCGTCATTTCATCAATAGCAATGGCTGCGAACTCGCTAGATAAGTATTTTTCAGGACGATCTAAATTCCTAAAACAAATTACACCGCCACCCCATTCGGGGCGTAGTATAAACTCATGGTCAGTAGTCTTATAATCGCCAAGCCATAAGGGAAATTCCATTCGTATCTTGCTGATTTGTCTATCCTTTAATGATGGATAGTCTTCGCAAAATATTCCTACCCGAATTCCTGTTATTCCTGTCTTAATAAACCAATTAATGAGCAAATACACCATAATCCAACGCAGTATATACGATTTACCGCCACCAGCGGCACCGCCATACAAGGTATACTTATTCTTAAGTACAGCCTTAATAAAATCACGTTGTCTCTTTGTAGGGTTAATCACATCATTCAGCAAATCAACACGTTTACTCTGTTTCGCCATCAATATCACCTACCGAAAGCAATATATTCTGACTTTGTAAATCCTCTTTACTGATTTTGTCTCGCCAGCTATCACGGCGGCGGTTTTTAAGCCAAAAGATTAGCGCTGTAACATTAGGTGGTTGATGTTTGCGCACTATCTTAGTTACCACAAGCTCAACCTCACCTGTGTCGTTGTTTTGTCGTGGCTCTTTAGTCACCTCGTCAAAGCTATATCCCATAGCCGATTTAATAAGAGTCTCCTCTATCTCATCGTCTATTACATCCTTGCCTTTTTTTAGGGCCTTAGCTATCTGCGGAAACCGCTTTTTCCAATCATACAATGTAACTGCACTAATCCCTATCTTTTGGGCAATATCCTCATCGGTATACCCATTACGAGCAAAGCCTTTGAGCAATGTTAAATTATCTGGCTCTAGCCATTGTTGATATTTACTTTTTCCCATAAGCTCTCCTCTCGTTTAATAAATAATGGCGGAAGATGTAGGATTCGAACCCACGCACGCATAAGCGCCTAACTGTTTTCAAGACAGTTCTCTTAATCCACTTGAGTAATCTTCCATGTATAACAAAAAAGGTACCATTTCAGGTACCCTTTTTGCGTCTTAGGAGGAGGATGATAGTTTGCTAGCCACGTCCTACAACACAACATGCGTAGGGTTTTGAAAGGAATGTAGAACAATACAATGTCCCCTATGGCTATATTATATTAGTAATCAAGCGTTACCATTCTCATCATGAGAAATAGGGCGCAACTTTAATTAGCTACGCCCTCTACTTAATAAATGTTTATTATATTTTTTGCCACCAATTGTAATGCCATACTCATAATAACGCTGTCAATACGTCTATAGTATGTCTGATGACTAATACACTCATCATCAGCTGTTACTCGCCAGTACTCACCATCAACATAACGCTTAATAGCTATCCTGCGACAATCACTATCAACACTGTCTAAAGCTACATCAATAGCATTAAGCACTACTTTAGGATTAACAATCACTTTGCCACAAACCTTTATCGCTTTAAAACGCTTATCTTTTGGCAACTGCACTACTAAATTATTAATTTGCTGATAATGAGATAAATACCACTCTGCCTCATCTTTAATTTTGTTTAAGTCTATATTAATCCCTCCAAACGATATAAGCTAAACCTACACCATCAAGGCACTCAACATAATTTACCCCTTCTTTGTTCTATCCTTTATTTCGTCATCAATAATTTTCTCCACCGTTTTTATTTGATGCCTTAACAATATAAATTCACCCTCCAAAGACTCATATGAAATCATAAACCTACCATTGCTATCACTTCTCAATCTTGCAAAATCAAAATTCAACTCATTCAAAAATATTCTAATTTCACCCAAATTAAAGAGAATACTCTCTATTGTTTCGCTTGTTGCTTGTAGCCGTTGCATGGTCATTCGTGTATGCATAGTTTTACCCTCTTTCCTTTTGCCATTCGATTTCAGCCTTTACACTTGTTCTTATGTTCTCGATTTGATGTTTTACTGATTCAAATTCTGCCATTAAGATACTACAAGATGTACTATAGTTGCCGTAGCTAATCTCAAACAACTCATCGAGCCGTTCATTTAACCCGTTCAACCATTCTTCGCTACCGCTGAGTTGATACATGATATAACGTAGTTCATCATCTATGCGTTTTAAATCTCTTAAAAGTAAAGGTGTATGCATTTTTATCCCCCCTTCTAGCCTTTTCATCGTCTTGACCCTTCAAGTTCAACCTCTATATGATTCTCTAGCTTTTCCGCTTGGTTTTTAACGCTGTCAAATTCAAGTAGTAAATCATCAGTGTATAACTGAAACCGACCTACGCTATCCCACCGCAATATATCAGCCAAATCATCCAACTTGATGAGTTTGCCTTTTAGCTCGCCCATTAACTCAATAATCGGCTTTAAATTTTCGGCTGCTTGCTCTAAATATTTAATTCTAGTTCGTTCATCCATGTTAAGCCTTTGCCCTTTCTGCCACACTATCGACTAGATTAGCAGTTACTAATGCCCTAGCCATTGCCGGCACTACGCTATTACCAATTCTCTTAACTTGCTCCTTGATTGAATATTTCTTTCCCCGATAGTCAAACTCTAGTTTGTAATCATCGGGGAACCCTTGAGCCCTTGCGAGTTCCCGAGGCGTTAGCATTCTAAGCCCTATATCGATGATGTTGTAATTCTCCTCCTTGACTACAACAAGCCCGAAATGGTTGGCACCGGTTACGGTGTGGAGCGGATCGAATAGGCTTTGCCCAACTTCCCAACCGTAATATTTAGTAAGGAACGCCTTTACTTGTTCGCTCGTGGCCGTTTTGCTTAATTTAGCGGCCACTAAGCCATATCGAGGGGAGCCGTCAATGGTAAATAAAGGCTCTTGAATAGACTGCCCCCGGTGCTCTCTTGGGTTCGTTTCCGTGTGATACTGAATAATAGTCGGGGCTATCATTTCATCGTCAACCGCAACTATGAAGGGGTTCGGGTTATTTATAATAAATTTGTCTACTCCCTTCCAAATTCGCCTCATTGTGTTCTCGGCGAGTGGTTTATTGCGTCCAAATATCGATTTACAAGGAACACCCCAATCGATGCACTCGGCTGCTGTCCGGTACGGTTTCAAGCCTCGCCCGTGGGTAGGTTTAGGCCATACGATTGGTAAGCCATCACATCGAGCAATCAAGAATAACCGTTTCCGTTTCGTCGGGGCGCCGTAATCGCAAGCCGTCATTTCCTTGTATTCGACTTCATAGCCGAGCCCGTTGAGGGCTTTAATAAAACTCTTGAACGTCATGCCGGCCTTGCCTTTGATTGGTTTGCCTTCTTCGTCTAGCGGACCCCATGATTGGAATTCTTCGACATTTTCCAACATAATCACACGGGGTTTCACAAGCATAGCCCAGCGAATCGCCACCCATGCAAGCCCTCGAATATTCTTGTCCAAAGGCTTCCCGCCTTTCGCCTTACTAAAATGCTTGCAGTCCGGCGAGAACCACGCAAGGGCAACCTTACGCCCTTGACATGCCTCACGAGGGTCAACTTCCCATATATCCTCGGTGTAGTGCTTAGTTGTCGGGTGGTTAGCTGCGTGCATGGCAATCGCCGCCGCATCGTGATTGATAGCAATGTCAACCTCTACGCCAGTCGCTTGATATATCCCAAGGCTTGCACCGCCGCCACCGGCGAAGCTATCTACAATCAACTCGTTCCCGTACATTTAACGCCTCCAATAGTCCATGATTAATATAGTGACTAGCACTAAGGCAAATACTATAACTTCTAGCGTGCCGGGCGTGAAATTAATCTCCATAATTTCACCCCTCCCACGATACCGACAAAATATAATACTTGCCTTTATAATTCGGACTTACCGCCACTTCAAACCCTTTTAATTTTAGCCGGTCGGCCATTTTGTCCATGAAGTCCTCCCCTATCTCATGAGGTATTATCGTTTGTAATAACCATTGTCCACTTGTTGCCCGGCTTCGCATCCGGCGCAAGATATAGCGCCACGTCCGTAGCTTTTCGCATTGACGTCTAAGCCGTTTCATGTTTTCACAATTTATTTTCATCGTCTACCTCCGCTAGCTTGCAAAATTTCCAATTATCATATTTAACAATACTTTGAATACTTTTAACCGTATAACTTGTCTTACCGTCGATATAACAAATAAATGGATAATCCGATTCGGCGCTATATTTGTAAAAGTGCCGATATTCCCATGGCTCTGTTGCGTTGTTTCGCACTAGCACCGGCGTATTATCCGGCACAGTCGACCAATCAAACGCGCCAATCTCAATAGCGATATTCAAAGGTTCTTTATCTTCCCAATTAATATTATTAAATAAATTTGATAATTCGCCTAATGTCCTCACATAACCATTAGCAATCCATGCGTATTTATTTTTAACTGGCTTGCGTACAAAAGCCCGGACCCAACCATTGTGGTCTTTTGCAATAAATCTAAATCCTTCGTTGTAAAGGAATTGCATTATATCGTTTCTTAATTGACTTTTATCCATGACATAACCCCCTTATTTGATTTTCTCATCCAACTCTTTTGCTTTGTCATTCATCGTTATCGCTCCTATAATTGCTATTCAATAATTCGCTTTCTCGGTAGAGGTTAAACCAATCATCGGCGGTCATCGTTACAAGCCACTCACGATAATTTTTCCGGTGGAATACCGCCGGCACTCGCCCCGATTTCTTGCTATCTCGTTTTGCTTGCTCAATCGCATTGTATATATTTAAGTTTTCAACACGCTTAACTTCAGCATGTACACCCGGTAAGCCAACAACATCAGCTGCTTCGCCTGTATTACCACAATACTGCTGTGTACGGCGAACTCTTGAAAACCCTTTATCACGGCACAATGAAGCAAATTCACGTTCACCTTTTTTGCCTTTTTCTCTACTATTCATCATGCCACCTGCTCAATCAAAGGTAATATATTTATACTTTTCAGTAGTTCATAAATAAAAAGCCGCCCTTTTTGCGTCCAATATGTATGCATTACACTGCGTTCCGCATCTAATGCTGTAGTTTTACTAGAAGTGTATCCTTTATCAGCATATTTCTGATATAAAAACCATTGGTCCGATTGCTTGTATTGCACACCCTTATCTTTTAGGATTTGATTTAATCGTCTAGCACTCAATCCAAAATCTTTAGCAATTTGAGTGATGCTTAATAAACTAGTATTCTGTAGTACTAAATCATAATAAGTAGCCTTTGGCTGTAGTTCTTGTAGTTGCTGATTTTGTTGTGCAATCGTTATTTTCTGATTGTTAATTACATTATTCGCAATCTTTAACGCTCGCCCCATGACTTTTTCCGGACTATTCCAATCACGTTCAATTTGAATAAAATACTCTCGGGCTTGCTTACCTTTATCATTTCGAGCTAGCATACATAATTGCTTCGCCATATCGATAGTCAGTTCATGATCAATAAAGGTAGATTCATTACCTTGAGCTGTTAGTCTTTTTTGACTAACAGCTCTAAAGTCAACATTTTCACTAAAACCGTATTCACACATTCTTTCAAACCATTTTGTATATTGCGTTCCGATTTCCAAAAACATATGCAAATCTCTACCACTTACTATTTGCTTGTCTTCCTCTGTAACATTAACAGCTATTAAATCCATCATAGTATCACCTATTTCCTAAAACGGTATATTTTCATCAGTACTGTCTACACTTTCAAAGCTATCAAAATTAGATGTTTCGTTTACCGGAGCATTCAAAGATACTCCAACAAAGTTGGCAACTACTTCAGTTACATAGCGTTTTTGCCCATCCTGAGTTTCATAAGAATGGGTATTCAAACGCCCTTCAACGAAACAACGACTTCCTTTACGCAGACTACCAACGGATTCCCCTTGTTTTCCCCAAGCTACACAATTTATGAAAGCAGTCTGTTCTTTCTGCTCATTAGAATTTGAATCAAAATATGTATTTGTCGCAGCCACTGTAAATGATGCTACAGCTCTACCTGTTTTAGTAAAGCGCACTTCAGGGTCACGAGCTAAATTACCTAATATCTGCACTGAATTCATGACTTTCTCCATTCTTCTTTTCGCAAACTTTCACCAAGCAATGTTATGATTTGATTCGTGCTACGTATTCTATCAATAGCACGTTGATCATATCGTTCCGCTAATTCTTTAATTGGTAAATTGGTTGTAATAATTATCGATTTTGAACGCTGATGGCGTTCGGCGATGATTGACATAATACGCTTAAGCATCCAGCTCTCTTCCTTATTTTTGCCGATATATTCGCCGCCCAAATCATCTAAGACCAATAACGGACAATTTTGAATGCGTTGCTCAAATTCATATCGCTCTTCTTGATCTCTAAAACTCATCAATTTATCGAGAAGCGAAATCATAGAGATAAAATAGGGACTTTTTTTATGCTTAATAGCTTCTTTCATAATGGCAATCGCAGCCGTAGTCTTTCCGGTTCCAACAGGACCTTTAATAATAAGCCCTAATCCTTGATTGAGATTTTCGACTACATTACTTGCGTATTCTTTGATAACTTCAAATGCATTTGCATTTTCAGCTGCTATATTCATAGTTTCTAGTTCAACATTTTGAAATCGTTTATATATTCCGTAATATTCCCAATTTATAGGCTTAGAAATGGTCTGGGTCACTTGACCAGTCAATTTTGCTCGCTCCATTGCCCTTATTTGAAACTGTTCTACCATCTGTTTTAGACTGTTTGCTATGTGTTCTCCTGTCAACAGCTTCCACCTCCCATGGTTTTTCTGACAAATTATATTGACTATTCCATCGTTTCAATATGGCTCTTACATAGGCCCACATTCTTTTATTGCATGAAACAGCAATTTCCATAGCTGCATTACACCAAGCTATACCATACGTATTGGCATCATCAATCAATATCTCTTTAGACAATCCGGATATAGCACCGAATCCGTTTTCAATATAATTTTGAAAAAATAATTTCAAATCTTCACTGGTAAAAGTAGTAGTATATTCTTTACTTTCCTTTACTTTCCTTTGTGTACTTTCTCCGGAGTTAACTTCATTTTCTCTGGAGTTAATTGAGTCTTCTCCAGAGTTAACTATTTTTTCATACGGTTTCATGGAAATGAGCAGAAATCTTGCGTCGTAACATACCTCACTTCTTTTTGATTGTTTGCAAGTATTAAAGTACTGCTCTTGAATCGCAATGGAAGTAAGTATGCCGTTGTAATCTCCTTTGGACCTCATCTCATCAGTACCAAATAGATTCGCCATATTCGCATCGAAGAATCCCACTTGAATCGCCTTCACGACAATCTCTCGCACAGTGCCAACTTTAAGACCAAGTTCATCAGCCAGAAAAGCCAGCGTCTCATCATCCCACCGCATGTAATACCCTTTATCTTTGTAGATAGTACATAGCAGGTTGACTAGTACGGAGGCGGCAATTGCTCCGAATGCTCTAGTAAGTCTCCTTACCTTTTTATTTTCAAAGAAATCCGTATCCAAAGGAAAATACCGAATGCCCGGTTTTCGGGGTCTACTCATATAATCTCCTTTTGGATATCGGTAAGTCACTATAAAAGCAACTTACCGTATACCATGCCAAATATTATTATGATTCTTCTTGTTCAGCTGCAATAATAGCGGCTTTTTCTTCCTCTGTTAACTCATTGGAAGCATAGGCATCTTCAATAACCTCCCCTGTTTCTGAATGAACATAGGTACCCTCTACTTCAATCGTGTCAAAGTCGGCTTCTAATCTACCGTCATTGTCTTTAATGATTCCGCCGTCTGTTTCCATGGCCGTTGTCAATCCCGCTTGCATTTCGATTGATAAGATGCCATATTTACTGATTAAGCGTTTAAGTACCGTTTTAATCGCCATACTATGAAAGTCTGCAATGCCCCATTTATCAGTACCCCCTTTATAGTTTTTGCTATACTTACGCGCATGTGCTTGCATGTCTTTCATATTCATAAAAATATACTTTTCAAAGCCGTTAATAAGCTTAAAGTATGCCATATAACCGATAATCTCATCACCGGTACGATCACCAAATTCAAACTCACCAGTGAAACGGTTTTCGTTAACAATTTCGCCTTCATATACTTCACAAGCGTTAATCGTCTTATATTGGCCGGTTCGCATAGCGAGCTGAATATACCCCTTATACCCCATTTGAAACTGTGCTTCACCGCCATACGGAACAATATAGGCATATCCTAAATTTTGGTTAATCGGTAAATCTAAGGCAGCCGCCATGGCGCCGGCTGCAACAATTGTCTTGGGGTCTGCTTTGGCTAACAGTTTGTTATTGTTGGCCACTGACAATAAACTGGTGATAAAGCCGGGTGATTTCTTCCCTAGTAATTTATTAAAACGTTTCTTTACATCCTCAGATGCTAACATACTGCTCAATGTAACTGGTTCTTTAGTAGCTGGTTTAAGACTGTTATTTTTTAACGTGATGCCACTCGTTGATGCCATAATAGTATTCTCCTTTATCCCTTAATGCTGAATCTTCTTGTAGGTTCGCCTTGTACTGTGTACTCTTTCGCTAATTGCGGATGGTCTGTTTCAAATCTTTTTTTATCAAACGTTTTTCTCCCTGCAACTTGCGTCCAATTAACGGTATAAGTATCAACAAATCCTCGCTCATTATCACCGAGCAAACTAAATAATTGACTTTGTGCTTCCGTTTTTAGTGCCTTCGCTTCTTTTTCCGCTTTATCGGCTGACTTATATTGCTCAATGAAAATTGTTGCTGTATCCGGTAAATCAATCGTTTTGCCGTTGCTAGTCTTATGCATTTCTTTAAGTAATTTATTACACCGTTCGGAATCATCTACCGCCGGCATAACACGCTGTTCAACCATATTCCAAAATTCTCGAGCCGTATCAATAATGGCTGTAATAACGTCTTCATTTCTTGGAATTTCCTTATAAAAGAACTCATTACCACCGCACAAGCAAGCAATCCACCAAGAGGAATACCCTGTAACCGCCATATAGTGCTGACACTGGATGTAATATGCATCCGGCACTTGATCGCCTTCCCATTCATCACGTTTAAATGCATTTGCGGTTTTACATTCAAGACCAGAATCAATACCTACAATGTCACGGTCAATGTTCGCCAGTAAGAACGGATGTTCAATAGATTGTAATGTATAGTTATTATTACGAACACTATATCCGGTACGAATAGAGAACTCTTCCGCAACCAAGGCCTCTAATTTATTGCCCCAATACATAAAACGTGATTCTTCTTCATCAACTTCATCAGTCGTCTTTTCAAACCAAATATCTAATGGCGATTTCCATTTGCTAAGCCCCATAATAGCAGCCATATCACTGCCACCAATACCGGTTTTTCTGAATCGCAACCAATCTTCTTTTGTAGCTTTTTTTGCATCAAAAACCTTTTTGTATATCATTTATGATTCTCCTGTGTTATACTACTAATAGAAATTGTTTTGGTAGCCCTTTAACCACGGCCATGGTTGAGGGCTCTTTTTTTGCCTTTTAGAACGCCATAACGCTCATCTTTAGCCCAATTATAGGCGTGAGGTTTTGGCGGTACGTATGGCTTAATTTCAGGCGTTTCGTCCATGGTTTCAGGCTTTTGCTTAAGGCTCATGTAGTAATAGCTAACTAGTAATAACGCCATAAACGCCATACCGAGTGCGAAACTCTTAACTAATAACCCCGTTACGCTCATTTTTCTCACCTCCTTCTCATTCTGCGTGTTATAATCACCTTGAAAGGAGGTGATTGTAATGGAAATCGATAAATCAATGAAGTACATCAATCATTGGGCAACTAAGCTTTTAGCTATCTGCGAAACTTTAGAAAAAGCTATGTTGTCATGGGACGCCCATCTACCACTCGGAGATACTGAAAAGAAATCCACTAAAATAATCGAAATGGCAAGTCATTATGATCCAGGCTTTACACTTCTTGAAATCTTGTCTTCAGTCATGGCTGCTGACTTTGACCCTGGTAAATATCAATATCAAGATATAGCCATATTAGAAGAGGCAGAAAAACTCATAAATGACTTTAAGATGTACAAACATTTTCTTGAAAAAAACGTTCAAACAATTAGTGTCGATACGACTTGGAGTCCTGTATCAGCAAAAGTTAGAGCCGCAAAAAATTTAGCTTTATCAAGCCTAGAGCTTTCTTCACTACCTGAAGATTAATTATTAGGCTCTACAGATTTTGATAACTTATAGAGGTCTGGAATTGTTGGAGCATCTTTTCTAACTAAAATCCATTCCTCTATATCTTTTTCATATATGGTTCTGTTATTTTTACGGAGCAAATATCTAGCCCATTTAGCTCGCTTATCTGTAAATTTATAACCATACACTTCTTTCAACGCAATTAATACTTTATCTAATCTATCCATCCTTTCACCTCCTTTTCGTTGATATTCCTAAAATCTTAGCAACATCCTCAACGCTATATGTCCTACATTCCATATAATCACCTCTATTCCTATACATTCCTTAAAGTTATTTAAGTAAAGTTTCTACTGATACTCCTAAATAATCTGCTACCTTTTTTAATTTAAATACTGAGGGCTCCGATCTTCTCCAATAATGAATAGTTCCAGCTCCAAGCCCTGTTGATTTTTCAAGAAAATTAATCGTGATTTTTTTCTTATCACAGAGCTTTTTAATGTTTTCAAAAATCATTTACTTCACCTCTTTTCTGAAAATTTTCGAACAACATCTGAAAATTTTCTTTACATTATTCTGAAAATATTCTAAAATAAACTTAAAGAAATATTTCTCACATATTTTTAGTCTATTTATTCTGATTATTTTCAACTACACTGTAATTGTATATGAAAATAATCAGAATGTCAATAGATTTAGTTGATTATTTTCAGATTAAGGTGTCGATATGAATATCAAAGAAAGAATTGCTATATTAGCAAAAGAAAACAACACTACGATAAGAAATATTGAGGAAACATTGGGCTTTGGTAGAGGTACTATTTCTCGATGGAGCGACTCATCCCCCAGTATTGATAAGCTTTTAAAAGTTGCAAACTATTTTAACGTTAATGTAAATGTATTAATTAATGACATCGAAGAACAAGGTTACTATGAAGATCCAGAAGTAGCTCAATTAGCTAATGAAATAAAAAATGACCCCGAATTGCGTATTTTACTTGACGCAAAACGGAGTCTATCAAAAGAAGATATGGAAAGTGTTATTAATATTACAAAGTCTTTATTAAAAAAGGAAAGAGGTTTTGAGGATTGAATTTTTTTATCCATTTAGTTGATTTGCCTTGTAGCGTTGGTGGTTATACAAGACAAAACGAAGATGGTACTTACACTATTTTACTAAATGCTCGCTTATCAGTAGCAGAACAACGAAAATCTTATATCCATGAGTTAAGTCATATTGAAGGTAATGATTTTGATACTGAAATGCAGGCAGATTTATTGGAGCGTATGAGGCATGAAACGGGGTATTAATTATGAAAAAACTACTGTTAACTTTATTACTGACCTTAGTATTTTCGAGTGCAAATGCAGAGTATCAACGTTTTTTAGATAATAATCCTAACTGGCCTCTTATTTATGGACATATGGATTCAGCCTCTTATTTGGACGCATCATCAGTTGTAGTTAAATATTATGACGACAAAGGTATAGTCATGGCTGTTAACGTCATGTTTGGAGTAAATAAAAATACAACTAAATATCAAAGATTAGCAACAAAATGGATTTATGTTTTTAATCCCTCTATAAAATCTTGGTATCGTAGTGTTAATATTGATAATCGTATTATTACTCTACCACCTTCAGCATATCCGCAAAGTGCTTATTTATCTCATGATAACGGAGAAACGTGGAAGCTCATAGATTTAACCAATACTTCTGGCTACAATCTAGGTGCCAAATTAATGATTGAGGAAGCAGTTGATGCATTAATTAATAAAAAATAAGTCTTACGAGTTTTTATTAACAAATTAGGTGGGATATAATATGAAAAAATTTT
>OGFC01000750.1_pt1 | contig 25958 bp, 18 predicted proteins | sample 1570841 | NCBI WGS metagenome assembly OGFC01 (sample SAMEA2582137, study PRJEB24529) | metagenome | biome: Human gut stool | place: China | collected 2011 | reverse complement strand
CCGACTTGGCAGGAGCATTACAAATCGACCCTCAGGAATTGAAAATCGAATACAGCTTGAATGGGACAGCCTGGAAGGAATACACGTCACCATTGATATTCGATGATGAGGAAGTCGTCAACGTAGCCTTCCGTGCCATTGACCCGGCTGGAAATATTAGTGAAGTAGTGACACAGGATGGTATCGCAGTAGATGCTACAGCACCAAGCTTTGAAGGTGCATCCAACAATGTGACCTACTGGCTGCCAAGAACCGTCACAGTGAAGGACAGTCTGAGTGGCGTGGATACGGTGAAGCTGAATGATACGACAACAGGCTCCAGCGTGCTTGTGAAGGACTATGGCACATCCAGAATCGAAGCGAAGGATCGCTCCGGTAATGAAAGTGCGATCGCATTCACGATCAAAGGGTTAGATGGAATCAAGGATGAGGATATCACCAATGATCTGATCGATGCGATCGAGAAGGAATTCGAGGAACAGAAGCCGGGCTATGACAAAGATCTGGCAGATAAGATCCAGCAACAGATCGATGATTTGAAGAACAGAAATCAAGATCCATCCGATCCGGGAAACAATGGACAGGGGAATAATGACGGGTCCAATCAGAAGCCTGATGATGGAAACAGCAGTTCCGGGGATGGAACTAATGGGGGAGGCTCTGCACAGATACCGGGAACCGATGGAAGTAATGGTGGCAACGGCTCCGGTAATGGAGCTGATGGCACTGGCACAGGAACGAAGGGTTCCGGTACGGGCAACGGAAATTCCAATGGAAGCAGTAATGGAACATCCATGAGCAGTGGACAGGGAACGAGCGTCATGAGTGCAGGAAACACGAGAACACCGGCTGCATCGGGAACTGTGAAAACAGGAGATGGAAGCAGTATCTTCGCCCTACTCATGCTTGGCGTGCTGTCCCTGTTACTGGCAGGAGCTGTCAAGCTGAAACAAAGCTTCAATGCATTACATAACAGATAGGAAGCACAGCCATGTGCTTTCCTGTCTATCGATAAGGAGAATGACGAAATGAAGAAAAAAGTGAAAAACAGAGGAAAGCGGAAGATCACAGGCATCCTACTGAGTGTGCTGTTTACCCTGATCGTACCGATCGGCTTCGTATTCCTTATGGGCATGCTGTCGGAAAGCTTTCCGGTATTGTATTTCTATACCAAGCAGATATTCCTTGCATTCGTGGCACTTGTGATCATCGGCATCGGCATGATCATCTATCAGATCTATCGCTATGTGAAAGGCGATAAGATCGATCCGAAGGAGGAAGAAAGAAGAGCACGCAGAGAGCGAAGAGAACAGCGCAGAGCAGGCGAATTATCAGATAGTACCATGAAGCACGGACAGATCGTTTCAGAATAAACGAAACGATGCTGTTTCACACAGGAGGTTGTTTTCCTGTATGATCGTAGATATGAGGAAACCTCTTCATATCTATGCTCATATGAGAAAAAGGTCTGACATATGAAAAAGAATTGGAATTCAGGTGATGAGGATGGATAGACGAATCAGGCATGGGAAAATGATATCGTCCTATGATGAAGCTGTCATGGATCTGATGATCAAGGTGGAGGAAAGCGAACGAAATCTACAAAAATATAGAAAAAGTGGCGGCGCTGTCATCGTGGTGGAGAATGGTGAAGAGGAACAGTATCCCTCATTTTCTATCAAAAAGAAAGATAAAGAGGATCCTGTACAGATCAGAGAATTCTTCCGGCGAGAAGAAATGGAAGAGGAAACTGATGATAGGGCAGAGTACGAAAAGATGAATGTTACTACCGTGAAGCTGACACTATGGGAATGGATGGAAGCAAGGAAGAAAGGAATCGTGAATGTGATCCTGTTGTCTACTGCTTTTTTTCTACAGATTTATATCGTGTGGACAGATATGAATGAATTATCCCTTTTGATCTTAAGCGGCTTGAAATATCTGTGCATCCTGCTTCTCGTATTGAAATTCGCTCGCTGGATCATCAGTGGTGAGATGCATAGGTTCCTGAATGAAGACTGTTGAAAGGATAGGATGAGATATGGTGAAGAAGATCGTAATCGTGGGAATCGTTTTACTAATGCTGGTGGGGATGTTTGGATGCAGCTCGAAAGCAGAGGCTGATAAAGGAAATGAAAAAGAAACAACTGTGGAAAAGACCAAGGAAATCAAGGAACGTGATGGTATGAATCAGCTGGATCTGGATCAAGCTTTTCAGAAGATCGATGACAAGGAAGCATTCATCTTCATGGTAACACAGAGCACCTGTACGTATTGTAATTCCTTTAAAAAGACACTGGTGCCGTTTTTGAAGGAACATAAAGATATTCCTTTCTATGAGATCGAAGTCGACATGCTGGGAGAAATGAAAGCGGATGTAGAAAAGAACTTTGCGAAGCTGCAGAAAAAGGTGCCGGAGTTTGGTGGCGGAACACCGGAAATGTTCTGTTATGGAAATGGGAAGCTCAAGAAAAGCGCAAGCGGGGAAATGAGTGAAGCAGCATTATATAATTTCATGATCGACTGTGGATATATCAAAGGGGAAAAGAAGGAAGAAGAAAAAACTGAAGACTATACGTTTCCAACAAGCAAGAAGATAGAAAATAAGAATCTCATAGAGGTTGCGAAGAAAATCGATGATAAAGATACCTTCTATCTGATGATCACACAGAGCGATCGTTATAATCAGGCATTCATCAAGAAGCTGATTCCAATCGTGGAAGAAAAAGATATCGATGTGATCGCACTTCACTTCCCGCTGGAACAAAAAGGGACGGATGATGAGATGAACAAGGCATATGAAACATTGATGAACTGTGTCAAGGATCTGAGCGTATCACCGGCTGTATTCAAGATAAAAAAAGGAAAGGCAGAGAAGCTGCTGGAGGATAATGTAGCGGCCACGGATATCAGAAAAGCATTGGAAAAGAAATAGGGATAAGGTAAGGTGATGGAACATGTACAGGAAAGAAGAAGGAAGCTACATAGAAAAGAAAAGTATCGATCTGCAGATGATCTCCGATTATGAACAGACGGGGTGCAGGCTGAAGGAGTTTCTGGAGAGCTGTCAAAAAAAGGATGTCAAGATCGCTTTTCAGAATAAGACCGTGGAGCCGGAGTGGATGATGGAAGTGTATCAGATGATCATGAAGCGAACAAGAGAAGAGCTGAAGGTAGAGCAGAGAGCGGGAATCAAGCGCGCCTTAAAAAGACGTGAAGAGGGGAAGGGGACCTATGGAAGACCGCGTGTTGAGCTTCCGGAGGATTTTGAAAATCAGTTGAAGGAGCGTATCAGAAAGCATGAGAATCTTTCTACGTATTGCGAACAGATTAAAATGAAGAAGTCGACGTTTTATAAATGGGCAAAGGTATACAGAGATGCGTGGGAGATAAATGAAGTCAATATAGAGTAAGGGGATGTTGATAAAAGGCATGTCAATAGAGATAAAAAGAAATATAATGTTGGCAAGTGATTGTTGATGGATAAAATCAAAAGAGGAAGCGACACATCACAAGCGGTAACTTCGTCAGCAATGGAAAGGGTTCGAACAGAGTGGACTGATAACCTTATATCAGGGCATAAGAAGGGCAAAATCTTGATGGAAAAGATAGTGATGGAAATTCGTTTTTCAGAATGCAGGAAGAATTGATGAGAATAGAAATGTATCTTTAAGTTTCTCTCACGCTTCTGATTATATAGTTGTAATCACAGATAAGAAAACTATTGAAAATAACGATAATGAGCAGATCAAAAACCAAAATAAAAAAGATACAGATACCATAATGAAGGAAAATGAATGCATAGACAGTGTATCACCAAATACGGGAGATACTACAAGTTCATCCGCATTGTTATGTATTACTTCTTTGCTAGTTGGTTTTGCTTGTATTGGCAAAAGAGCAAAAGCAAGAAAATAACTGATTTATTGGAATAAATAAAAGCAGGAACATCATGATATGGTTCTTGCTTTTTATATAGAGATATCATATGAAAAATTATAATTCATGTGTGATGAAAGCTAGAAATGGTATAAATTGTTTAATGAAAAGTTTAACGATAAGCAGTATTTTTATGCCAAAAGGAAAAGAGTGAAAGTGAAGGGAGCATCGATGTCAGAAATCAAACGAAATAAAAGATAATAATGTAAGTGTACAAGCGTCGGTAAACTCTTTTCATTAGGAAAAGAAAGAACAAAACTGAAGAATAGAGAAAGAGAAAAGCAACAAGCAAAAATGAAACGGTCTTCCTTTTTTTTATAAACTACGCTATCATTGAGAATAGAGGTTATATGAATTCTACATGTAAAGGAGAATCATAAGAATGAAGCTATTGATTATAGAAGACTTTGTGGAGCTGGCTGTCAAAATGAAAGAGGCACTGGAGGCAATCGGGTTTTATGTTGATGTTGCTAATAATGGGAACAGTGGAGAAGAAAAAGCGTTTGTGAATAAGTACGATGCCATCCTGCTTGATTTGAATCTGCCGGATAAGGATGGCATTGATATCCTGCGCTTTCTAAGAGAAAATGATATCGCGGTACCGATCATCATTATAACCGCAAGGGATGAGCTTAAAGACCGGGTGTCAGGTCTGGATTACGGAGCAGATGATTATCTTGTAAAGCCATTCCAGCTGGAAGAACTGCGAGCGCGAGTACAGGCAGTCATTCGCCGATTTTATGGCCGCCATCATTCTGTGATCGATATCGAAGGATTGTGTATTGATAGCAGAGCAAGAACAGTGACTCTTCACTCGCAGCCCGTTGCACTGCTTGCGAAGGAATTTGATATTCTGGAATATCTGGCTATACGGTATCCGGAAATTGTTTCCAGTGAAGAGCTTGCGGAGCATGTGTATGATGAGAGCTTTGATCCGTTTTCTTCTGCTCTTCGGGTACAGCTTACCAGACTGCGGAAAAAATTAAAGCAGTCTGCATCATCCGATATCCTGGTGACAATACGCGGAAAGGGCTATACGCTATGTCTAAAATAAACATGAAAATCACCACAGTACTGCTTGTATATGCATTACTGGTTACCGGAATATTCGTTGGTGGTATTCTGTCTTTTGCATCCTATAGCAATAATGACAGGGTACAGGCATACATGGACAGCAATCTTATGGAAAAGGATCCTGCATCCAACGAGGAAGTGATAGGGAATCCTAAGCAGGAGACTGACACGAAGCGACTACAAGATCTACAGAAGTATTCTGATTTCTATCGTGAAGAACTGATGAAGCGAATTGCTGTGATTGCTGTTTTCTTTTGCGCATTTCTGATCACATCCTCTTTCATCCTCTGGATCATTCTAAAAAAAATACAGCAGAAAGAGAATCTGCGAATTGCCGCACAATTGCATTCAATACAGGAAATGCATGATTTTGCGAGTGACGATCCTGTACTTGCGAAAGCTTTTTCCAGTATCAAAGAGGAATTTGAACATCATATCGCAGATTATAAACGTCTACATACCTATTTATCACATGAACAGAAAAATGCGCTTTCCCTGTTGCGAGCCAACTTGGAGCTGCACCATGAGGAAGCCTGTTTGAAAAACATTGAAGAATTAACCATGGGGATAGATGATCTGGTAACCTTGAGTGAAAATAGAGAGGAAAACCAGCTGCAGGCGGTTGATATCATTATGCTGTGTGCAGAGGTTGTGGATAGATACATACCGCATTATCCACAGCTTCAATTTGATTTTGATGAGGATACTCTATATGTATGCGCCAAGCCGCGATGGATCAGCTCAGCCCTGCATAATCTGATAGACAACGCTATAAAATATGGTGAAGAAAAGCCTGTTCATGTTCTGATTGAGAAAGACGCTGACACGGTTCTCATCCATGTTCAGGATCATGGCATAGGGATCGCAGAGGATCAGCAGGAGAAAATCTTCCAACAGAATTATCGTATCAATGAATTGAATAAGGATGGTTATGGCATCGGACTGAGCTTGGTCATGCATGTATGTAAACTATGTGAGGGCAGGATCACCTGTGTCAGTAAACGAATGGAAGGCAGCACCTTCACCCTGTGCCTTCCGTTGTATTATAAGGTTTAAGCACCCAATATCGTTTTTTTCGATAATGGGTGTTTTTTTCTTACATGTAACATTCATGTAACATTGCATATGATATCCTTGCCTTGTGAGGAGCTGATGAGATGTATCTTATAAAACATGCAATTGCCAATCTTGGCAGAAATAAAGGAAGAAATGTAATTCTGGGTGGAATGCTGCTACTGGTTCTGTTCAGTTCTACGACAGCGATTATGATCTATCACGCTGCTGGTGATCAGATCCGCTCCTATAAGAAGCAATTTTCTGCTTTTGTTATTCTGTATCGCGATAATGAAAAGCTGCAACAGACACAGAGCTATACAGAACCGTCATGGAAGGATCTGGAAAAATATGCAACGTCAAAGCTGTTGAAAAGTGTAAAATTCATTGGCAGTGCTCCTGTCTCTTTGGAAAATGCAAAGGCATTGGATGAATCGAGCAGTGATGTTTCCGGATTTGACAGGGAATCCCTTTCCGGGGTACAGACCAGCAAGCCATCTACCAATATGCTGTTTGCCACCGATCAGAAAGAAATCAATGATGAATTTAAAAATGGTATCCGTAAGCTTGTACAAGGAAGAGTTTTTGAGAATAAAAATGAAATCATCGTTTCCCAGCAGCTGGCAGAATTAAATTGCTGGAAGTTACATGATGAAATCGTTCTGCGTTTTCCAAATCCGGGAAAAGATGCGAAAACAGTAAACATGAAGCTGGTAGGCATATATGAGGATCATGTGGCAGCTTATGAAAATAAAGATTTGAAAATGCCGCTCGTCAACCGGGGAAATGAAATCATGACATCATTACAGACACTGCGTGCTGTACAAACACCGTTGATTAGTATAACTGCGAATTATCGAATCAAAGATCCTGCAAGGATAAAAGAATTGGAAACGGAATTTCATGAAATGGGATTGCCTGCATATTTTGCACTGAAAACAGATACAGCCATGTATCAGAAACTGATAGCGCCACTTGAGAGCCTGCAGAATATGGCTGGAATATTTCTCATTCTGGTGCTGGTTGTCGGAAGCTGTGTACTTGTCGTAATTTCCATGTTGGCGATTCGCGAAAGAATGTATGAAATTGGTGTACTACGCGCTATAGGAATGAAAAAACACATCTTGGTTGCAGGGCTGCTTATGGAAATCTGTATTCTAACAGCAATCACTCTAAGTCTATCCTTTGCAGGAGCCAAAGCGGCTAGCGGACCAATTGCAGCACAGCTTTTTCAGGAGCAGAAGCAGCAATCATCAAAACTTCCGGATGCAAGTGAAGCAACAGCGTATTCTGCTATTGGAGGTTTTCAGGATAATTCCGGAACCGTAACGAAAACACTGCAGACAGAGATCACAGGAATCCTTGTGCTGGAAGTAGGAACTGCCGCATTCCTGTTTGCAATTATATCCAGTGCTGGCGGTATCTACTATGCCATGCGCTTGGAACCAAGACGCATTCTGTCAGAAAGAAATTAGGAGGAACTTGTATGAGTATATTAGCACTGAAGGATATCAGTTATCATTATGAGGATAGTACCCAGGAAGTTTTGCATCACATAACGTCAGAATTTGAAAAGGGCGTTTTGTATACGATCGTAGGAAAATCAGGAGCAGGGAAGAGTACACTTCTTTCTCTGCTTTCAGGTCTGGATATCGCTACTGGCGGTGAGGTTCTCTATAAGGGAAATTCTTTGAAAACGATGGATCGTGATACATATCGCGCACAGAGCATCGGTGTTATTTTCCAGGGATATAATCTTCTGGCCAATGCTTCTGCTATTGACAATATCGTATTGGCGATGAACATCTCAAAAGATAAAGAAAGAAATAAGAAGCAGCGAGCTTATGCGCTGCTGGAAACGGTGGGTATTTCAAAAGAAAAGGCAGATCGTAAGGTCTTAAAGCTATCTGGCGGAGAACAGCAAAGAGTAGGAATTGCACGGGCTCTTTCTCATCATCCGGATATCATTATCGCTGATGAACCAACAGGGAATCTGGATCATGAAACAGAAAAGGATATTATGGAAATTCTTCAAAAGCTGGCGCATGAGCTACAAACCTGTGTCATTATCGTAACGCATTCACAGGGAGTCAGTGCCTATGCAGATACCTGCTTCCGTCTGGAAAACGGATGTCTCTATGAGCATTAAAGGCAGGGTGATGGTATGTATTTGATAGCTTATGCATTTTCAAATCTGATTAGAAACAAGGGTCGTAATATCATGCTAGGTGTCATTTTACTGGCTACGACTACCCTCTCTGGAACAGCACTTATTTTGTATGCATCGGCTGACCGTATGGTCGGACAGTATAAAGCGGAATACGGAGTAAAAGTGTTATTACAAAGAAGTATCCATGCTAAAAAAATAGAATCGGCAGTACTTTTATCCTTTTCTGAATCGACTTATCTGCATTCCTACACATTTAACGCAAAAGCTGCGATGTATTCTTCTACACTGGACGCATTGAAAGAAGAGAAGGAAGCTGCCAGCCAGCCTAAGTTCTATATAAAGGCATCTACGACTGCGGATAAGGATTTTAAACAAAAGACAAAGGTGATTATCAAAGGCAGGATGTTCAAACAAGGAAATGAAGTGGTTATCAGTAAGGAATTGGCCGAGCTGAATCGCCTCACAATTGGAAGCCGGTTTCAGCTACAAAATAAAATTGATGGCTCAGCTTCTGAATATATCGTTAGTGGTATCTATGAAGATCTGTCACTTGGTAATAAAACAGCTCCAGCACCTTTACTGGATCCGGCGAATGAGATTTATACCAGCTTTTCGTCCTTTATCAACAGTGACGCGTTTAAAAAGCAGGGAGAAATCGAGAGTGTTTTTTATCTAAACCAGCCCTCTGATCTGAAGCTCTTTCAAAAGGAAATCAAGGAAAAGGGATTGCCAGCAGGCTATGAAGCAAAAATGGATAGGAAAGGTTATGAGGAAGCAATAGCACCTGCAGAATCATTACAGCGAACTGCATCATTGTTTGTTTACAGCATCCTTGCGGCAGGAACACTGTTTCTGCTTTTGATAACTGCCTTCTCCATTCGGGAACGTAAATATGAAGTTGGAGTTCTGCGTGCAATGGGAATGAGCAGAGGACAGGTGATACAGATTCTGCTCTGGGAGACATTGATGATCTGCGGAAGCTGTCTGTTGCTGGGATTGGGAATTGCAGCAATACTTGGACCTAACCTTGGACATCAGCTGCTGTTAAATCAATACGTAGGTGCAGAGAAGATGTCGAACATATCCTTTCAGATGGAGTGGCATACCGCTATGGTTCTGTGTTTGGCAATGCTGGGGGCAGGCAGTATTACAAGCATATTGGGAATTGTATCGATTGTACGTTTTGAACCGCGTAAGATTTTATCAGAAAGAAACTAAATATATAAACGGAGGTAATGAAAATGAATATAACAAAGAAATTAGCACTTACATTTGCTGCAGTTAGCGTACTGGCCGCAGGCTGTAGCAGCCAGAGCAGTCCATCAGAAGCAAATGCCGGGAATAATCAGTCCAAGGTTCACACTCCTGGAACACAAAATCCACCTGCTGAAAATTTTGATGAATTCAATGACAGTGGAGATGCGAACAACGGAGGAACAACAGGTGGCAAGGAACCGGGAGAAAATCAGTCCTGGGATTATGCAAACGGCTTTTCTATCCGAGAACTGGAGAGTGCATTGCGCCATACTGGCGCCATAACCTCAGCCGGAAAACCGTTTGATGTATCCGGCACGAATATGACAGCCGCAACACAATATGGAAATATCGTAATCGGAGAATATAATTGGGATAAGATTGATGAAACAGTAGAGATTTATGAAAAGAAGAGTATGGAAATCCGTGGGAAAAAAGTAAGGGTTGCTAATATGATTGGCAATTATCTACTGATTGTACTGGAAGGAGATATCTCACAGGAATCCATCGCTGCATTTTCCGCTGTCGGTGGTTTATAAAAACACAGAAGATTGAAAAGGTAGTGTACGGATATGATAATTTACTATGTGCTTCGGCCTTTTAAAGATGCAGGAATAGAATTAGGTGAGAATTGAAATAAATCTAAAGATTGTATTCTATATAAAAAAGGGATCATCTGTAAACACGTTTCCTTTGCATGAAGAAAAAGAATAGTATGACATGGATCGCTGCTACTATCCTAATCACGCTTCTTTTCTGTTTTCACAAGTATAAGAGGTCTAAAAATGCTCTTTCACTTATGGTAAGATAAATTGAAATTTGATGTTAAATTACTTATGATTGTTTACATAAGGAATGGTAATCGGACTATAATTTGAAACATAGATAAAATAGATACATCGATAGTAAATACAAAAGTAAGGGCAGCTTAGAAATAAAAAAAGCACATCAACATTTTGCTGTCAATGTGCCTAAAACCCTTTCATATGGCGTCCCCGATTGGACTCGAACCAACTACGTTCCGCTTAGGAGGTCTTTATTTCGCTATTTAGGCTGTCTCCCCTTTTCTTCTCCAAGGTCAAAATATCCCCTTATTTAAAGGCTTTTTTGAAATGACCAGCACTTTTTTTGTTCCTCCTGTTCCCAGTGATATTGACTGATTTTAAGGTATCATGTTAGCAAAATGTTAGCAGACTGAATTTATCGTCATTTTTGATGACCGATGATTTTTATAAAACATAGTATCATACTTTAGGATTTCCTTTTCATTTGGAAGTCCTTTTTTCATTTACATAGCCGGTGATCGACCGGCTGATAGAAAGGAGGCAAATATGTCAGAAGTTATAACGATTGCAAATCAGAAAGGAGGTGTTGGAAAGACGATGACAGCTGTCAGTATGAGTTCGTGCCTTGCATTACATGGAAAAAAGGTACTGCTGGTCGATTTTGACCATCAGGGTCATGCGACGAAGGGATATGGATATCTTGACAGAAATAAATATCCGTTATCTATGACAGATGCGGTACAGGCAGTTATCAATGGCGAAGATATCGATTTTGAGAAACTCATTTTGCATACTGCAGAGAGTGTTGATCTTATCCCGGCGAATATAACACTTGCAGGTATCGCTCCGGTATTGCAAAATGTCATGTGTCGAGAGACGGTACTAAAAAGATTGATAGATGGCATTAAGGAAGAGTATGATTATGTGTTGATCGATACCAATCCAACGCTAGGCGATTTACAGATCAATGCATTAGCTGCGTCTGATTCAATCATCATTCCAGTACAATCTGAACCTTATGCTGTAGATGGTATGAGTGATCTTTTGCGATCCATCAGTCAGACGAAACGCAATCTGAATCCAGCTCTGTGCATAAAGGGCATCTTAATAACGATGACGGATTACAGAACAAATCTGTCAAAGAAGATAGCAAAAGATGTACGCTATAGTTTTGGATCACATATCAAAGTATTCGACCAGACTATTCCTCGATGTATTGCAGCAGCGGAATCTACTGGTGTAGGACAGAGTATTTTTGTATATGACCCTAAAGGAGCGGCAACGACAGCATATGATTCATTAACAAAGGAGGTGTTTATAGATGCCAACAAAGAAAAAGAGCGTCCAAGACATAAAGATACCAACGTTCGATGATCTGTTCAAAACAGAAGAACAAAGGCAAGATGACAAGCTGGAGAGAATATATGATATACCTCTTAGTGAAATAAGACCATTTAAAAATCATCCTTATGGTATTCGCTTAAACAGTCCTGATATGATGGATTTGGTTGACAGCATACAACGATTAGGCTATAACTTCGAGAATGCGGTTGTGCGACCTCATCCGGATGGCAAAGGATATGAAATGATCACAGGACATCGCCGACAAAAAGCACTTGAATTGAATGGTATATCTACGATCAAAGCGGTTGTGCGTGATCTAAGTGATGATGATGCGACCATTTACATGGTTGACAGCAATATCAAGCGTGAAGATGTCTTGCCAAGTGAAAAAGGCTTTGCCTACAAGATGAAGTTAGAGGCAATGAAACGACAAGGAAAGAGAGTGGATTTAACTTGTGCCCAACTTGGGCACAAGTTGAAAGGTCAAAAATCTGTAGAGATTATAGCTGATGAAGTTGGAGAAAGTAAAAATCAAATCAAAAGATATATCCGTCTTACTGAATTGATACCGGAATTAAGAGACTTGGTGGATGATATACGGGGAGACGGCAAAAAAATCGCTTTGAATCCAGCTGTTGAATTATCTTATTTGACATCAAAACAACAGAAACAGGTTATGACCTATATTGAAGAATTAGATTCTACGCCATCTCATGCTCAGGCTATCCGTATGAAAGAATTATCTCGTGAATATAGGCTCGATGATAACGTGATCTATTCCATCATGACAGAAGAAAAGGCAAATCAAATCGAAAAGTTATCGTTTAAGATGGATGAAATAGATAAATATTTTCCAAAATCATATACACCTCGTCAGAAACAAGATACTATCATGAAACTATTGGATCAATGGGCAAAGCACCGAAGTGAGAGACATCAATCAAGATAATGTAATTGAAATAGTCATACATGTGACTGATAAGAAAACACAGAAAACAGCAAGAAACTGGTAAACAGCAAAGGGGGTTTACTTTTTTTGCGTCAAAACGTGACTGTGTTTTCCCCCTGTAACCCCCTTTCAGCCATCCGAAGAGGAATCATGATTAAAAGATATCAGCTAATGTATGAAGGATACCTAGCATGGAAAGCTATAGAGGGAATATAGTCTTGTTAATTATGTCTTAACGTAGTAAAATTTAGAAGAAATAGAGGTACATGGACTCTTGATTGCGATGTTGCCAAGTTGAAATGATAAGGCTCATAATATTAGTAAGTGATAGGTATAAGAGGAAAGCGGAAGGACCGCGCGGAGGAAGCTATGAACTTAGAACAGGGAAGGAATGTAGGTGCTGAACAGATAGTGAAGAAGATACCGATCGGTATATCTGATTACAGAGAGCTCAAGACAATGAATTATTATGTCGTAGATAAATCTGTGATGATAAAGGATTTCTTGGATAGTGGGGCAAAGGTGACACTGATCACTCGACCTCGTCGTTTCGGTAAGACGCTCAATATGAATATGATGGCAGAATTTTTTGATATTACGAAGGATTCGGAAGAGATCTTTGAGGATACGAAAATCATCGAGATGGGTTATGAGAATGAACGTAATCAGTATCCTACGATCTTCTTGAGCTTTGCAGAGTGTAAGGGCCGAGGAGATGATCTAAAAACGAACGTTTTCTATCTCTTGAGAAAAAAAATGGCAGAATATCTATCTTTGTTGGAAAAAGAGCAAATTGATATAGATCTTGTAGAACGCTATAAGATGATCTATCATGCGATGGCATATGAAACTGATTTCTCGCGTGTGCAATTCAGTATCGCCCTCATGTGTGAATTATTATGTAAGGTGTATAACAAGCCTGTCATGTTATTCATTGATGAATATGATACGCCTTTTATCGAAGCACATACACACGGATGCTATGATGATCTCCATAGCACTTTGGCGGGGATGTTGAGTAAGGCACTAAAAGATAACAGTAGTCTTCAATACGCGATGCTGACCGGTATTCAGCGAGTGGCAAAAGAGAATATCTTCTCAGGATTGAATAATCTGGAGGTGCATACGGTTAGAGAGAATACCTATGCACGATACTTCGGCTTTGAAAAAGAAGAAGTTGAGACCCTCCTTGATTATTATGGTCTAAGCTGTTCAGAAGAAGTGAAGGCAATGTATGATGGCTATAAGATAGGGAATATCGAAATGTATAATCCCTGGTCGATCCTTAATTACGCAAAGAGGGGTAAGCTGATTCCCTATTGGGTAAATGTAGGCTCCAACGAAATGATAAAAAATGCAATGCAGAAAGCTGATGAGGATTTTGGCAAGCAGTATGAGACGCTTATAAAAACAAAGCAACTGGAGACGACGGTCGACCTACTCACATCCTTTTATGAATATTCGAATAATGCAAGCTTGTGGGGACTTTTCGTGAATGCCGGATATTTAACGATCCGTAATACAGACGGTTCTGATGATGATATAGTTACCTTGGAAATACCAAATAATGAGGTAGCAAAAGAATTTAAAAAGCTGACGTTAGATTATCTGAAGACAGACGACAATGGTTTTACTTTCATGATGAAAGGGTTGACACAAAATGATCCACGGTTGTTTTTGGAAAATTACAGAAGGTTTCTATTAGGCTCAACGAGTTATCATGACCTGATCAATGAAAATAGTTACCATACTTTATTATTAGGGATGTGTGCATGTCTATATGCAGATTATGATGTAAAAAGCAATCAGGAAGCAGGAAAAGGCAGATACGATATCATTCTCCAAAGTAGGACTAGACGTTATCCATCCTATATCATAGAATTGAAGTATATGAAAAGAGAGGATCATGATAAGCATCCGGATCAATTGAAGGAAAAATGTGTCGAGGCATTGACACAGATCGAAGCGAATCATTATGATGTAGCAATGCGAGGTGAAGTGATCCATATCGCCTTAGCACACAGCGGTAAAGATGTTGAGATGCTATGGAAGTAGCTGAAATGAAATATTAAACAAAAGCTATTGCATAAAAAACTATAGTATATGAATCATGATCACAGTAAGATAAGCTAAAATTGAACGTATAACGAATTGAGGAAAGCCCACGGCTTTCCTCTTTTTTTCCATTTTTTTCATAGGAGGCATAGAAACATGGATAAAAATATAGAAGATACAATCGATAAACTTGCGAAGCACATGAATGATTTGCGGTTCAAAAATGAAAATCATCTCAGCGATGTGTATGAATGTTTGATAGCGAATGATGAAGAAAACATGTACATTGATTATATTCTTGATAAACAACTGGAGGATGGAATTATTCAGGTCAAAGCGCTGGCACATAATGAATTGGATCCTTCTCATATTTGTGAGATTCAATTAGATAATCAAGGACATGCAGAATATGGTATCGTACCTGATTGGGATTATAATGTGGATTCTTATCTGCTGGATGATTTAGAAGATGGCTACCGGATAAAATACATGCCATTAGAGGATCATGCAGGTCATTGGTACTGCATAAATGAACTTAGAGGAGAAATCGATGCAGAACATGGTTTGCAGCTATACCTTGCTTATTGTCAAACACATGGTATCACGCATGAATTACTTTCTACTGTCAGAAAAGATGTTCCGGATATTCTGTGCCTGCATCAGGAAGTCAATCAGAAATATAAAATCATTGCTGAGGCAACCTGTGGTCACAATGCGGTCGTGCTGGCATATCACAAAAAAGCCCCCCATCAATATGTCACATGGGATACAACACGGAGTCGTAATCATGGGTATAATCAGGGACATTATTTTAATGATTATGCAAAAGCGTTCAAAGATTTCGAGGTAAGAAGTCGTGATATGCTGGATAATCGAATCATCACGGAAAAAGAAAGAAGCAAGTCACATGTCAAAAAATGTAAGGGGCGATACGATGGAGAACGATAAAAAAATAGTTTCATTCGATGATGTGAACTATGAAGTAATCAAAGAAGATTCGATAGGAGGAAAATACTTCTATCTTGCAGGACCAGGACAAGATGATAAACATGAATATATTACTGGTACAGTAGTTAAGACGTTAGCTGACGCAGGCAGAGAATATTATACACTTGATAGAGCAAGTGCAAATTATATAGAAGTTGCCGAATATTATTATGGAAATCTGGTACGTGAACTTCAGCAAGTAAGAGTAAATGAACCTAAGGATATTCCTGTTATGACGATATCATCGGCTGACTGTAGTTCCATTTATGATTATTCGTCGCTGATTGTAAAACTTGTTGTATTGAAATCGGATGCTCTTTATCCGGAGTTTCAAAATTCTATACACCAACTATATCTTGCGAAGGGTGGTTTTGGGTGCAATCCTACAGGCAGTGGAAATGCAATATATGCAGAGAATCTTTATACCGGCGAGCATAGCCGAATTGAACGCTATGAAGTCCTTGGTGTGATTAAGCAGGAAAAGCTGCCCAAGTGGGCTAAGCAGAAACTGAAAGAAAAAACGAAGGGAGAAGAACGATAATGTTAAAAGCAGATATCCAATTTCAAGACAAACATGTTCAAATAGATTTTCATGATTCGTGGGAAGAGATCGGAAAGGCCTGTATCAAACTGGTCAATGGCCCCTTCGATAGGTTAACCGCAAAGAATGTGGAGTTTCTTGTGTCTTCCGGAAGACCGTATGAAAAACTGCAAAAGGTCGTAAGCGAGGATGACACGCTTAGAGATATTTTTCTTGCTTACAAAAAATTGCAATATGGAAGTAAAGAATTTGCTCAACAATTCGCAAATGATTATCGCAAATATCATAGTGCATATGAGGTAAATAGTGCGTATATCAAGCTTCGTCAAAATCAGTATGATATCATGACACCAGATGAATATACGGTGTATCAGTCTGATCCAAATAATAACTATTATGAATTGATGAAGATATTTGATATCCCGGTCTTGTTCACACCGGCAAGGATAAACTTGAGTAATGTGCCTAAAGGGTTGTATCGCTATGAAGTACGACATGATGATGAGTGCCAGGGAATCATGTGTCAGCTTGGACAAGGAATCAGAATCAATTATTGGGGAACGATCTTATCGAATAAACCTATCAAGCTTGGGGGAGATGGATACCGTGATATCGATGAGGAAAAAGATATCATATTTATAGATGCTCCTGATATGACAATCAAAGAATACAAGAATGAATATAAGCCAAAGCATCAAGAAAAAGAACGTTAGGAGGATAGAGAATGGCAAGAAGCTTTAAGGAAGTTCATGAAATCTGGAAGGAGCAGGCATTTAAAATAAGTTCCTCTCCAGATGATTGGATTTCCTTTTTAAAAACTGCATCATGGCATTATAAATACAGTTTCGAGGATCAAATATTGATCTATGCACAAAGACCTGATGCAACGGCCTGTGCCGGATATGAAGAGTGGAATGACAAACTGAAACGTTATATCCGGCGTGGTTCTAAAGGGATTGCATTGCTGGGGGATAATGGGTATTCCCTGCGGTATGTTTTTGATATAGCGGATACAGGAAGTGTGATAAATCGTCCTTTGAAATTATGGAGCATCCATGAGCTGGAACATGCAGAAATCATAGAAATGCTCAATGATAAATATGATACAGGTGAAATTGATGATTTAGGTAATGTATTAAAAAGCATTGCTCGTATGGTTGCTGAGGATAATTATCAGGATTATGCAACCCCACTTGTGAAGTACTCTCAGGGAAGTGGTCTATCAGAGTTGGATGTGTTTGAAATCAATCATGAATTTAGGACATTGATTGAACATTCTCTAGCCTATATGCTGATGAATCGCTGTGGTATTGATCCAATGAAATATCTTGACCTAGATGACTTTTCTTCCATTACTTTATTTGATACATTGGATGTGATAGGTCAGCTTGGTGTTACAAATTGTGATCTAAGCCGTGAAGCATTTAAGGATATATCCAATAAGGCACGAGAAATCATGATTCGCACATTTGCAGAAAATAAGAATATAGAGCAGAATATAGAAAAAGAAGGGAGCGATTTAAATGCAAGAAATCATATACAGTCAGGTAGAAGATTACCAGATGCCGAATATCAAGGAAATGAAACCAGTGCTGAACAACCGATACGCAAGATTGAGGCTGGACTACCTGAAAGTGAGTCAGCCGGGACACCTGTTCGCATTGAGAGCGAACAACAAATTACACCAGCATTTGAAGGAGATATCAAATCAGGCATACCAGAGAATGGAAGTCTTGATGAGTCAGATGTTGGAGAAAACACCAGCTCCAGACAAAGAACAGGATATGATGGCTTGGGTGAGCTTCATGAACAACCTGAAAGCGAGCGTGGAGGAAATCGTGTTACAGGAGATCGTTTACAGTTAGATTTGAATTTAGGCGATGTTGAGGTTAAAAAGGAACCGGAAACACCGCCTTTTGATATGGAAGATTTACCACGAGTATTACGTGGTGCAGATAATCTATACCATTCCAAGGAAGATATTGTTGAATATTTTAAACAGCATACGGATGATGTTGAAAGAACAAATTACATCAGAGAATCTTATGATGACACATTGATCATGATATATCGTGATGAAGATTATGATCTAACCTATCTTGGCTATAAAAAGATGAATGACGGTCTTGATGTATGGTCAGGTAACTGGCAGAAACCAGTAACAAAATCACATCTTTCCTTTGATGAAGTGCAACAAGCGATTGCAGCATTGATTGAAAATGGTGAATATTTAAAATCACCATGGGAGCAAATGACATCCTTACAAAAAGCGTATGAGCAAGGCATTATCAATTCTGATGTCGATCGACGCTTTTTTTCTTATCATGATTTTTTACTGGTAAGCGCTCCTGAAGTCATAGCTAAGTTTAAAAGTTCGAAGAATATGAAAGAGTGTGGTGAATATTTAAAATCTGTTTATCCTGATGGCGTACATGAATTTGAAATAGAAGGAATATCCTTAGGATTTGAAAAACATGAGGACCATTTACTTTACTATATGGGTTCTTATGAAAAACAAGTAAGTCCACATGAGTATTCATGGAAGACAGTCGCACGAGATGTTGATGGATTGATACTTTCTAGATACTATGCTCCCGACATACAGATACCAACGATGGAAGAACAATTAACTGCAATATATGAAAATGAAGCAGCCTTAAAAAATGGAATCTTTTTTTCACAGGAGGAAATTGACCATGTCTTAACCAGAGGTGATGGGATAGAAGAAGGAAAGTATCGCATTTATCAACAGTTTTTGAAACATGAGAGTGCAAAGGAGAATGCTATATTTCTTAAAAATGAGTATGGAATTGGAGGCAGTAATCCGGCAGTTGGGTGGATAAACATATGGCATGATGCGAAAGGTATCAGATTACAGCGTGGAGATATCGGTAATAAAGAAATTGATATCTTATTGAATTGGAATAAGGTCAGCAAACGAATCAGTGAACTTATTGTCGCAGAACGTTATCTTAGCCCTGCCGAAAAAGAACAGTATCCAATGTATCTTCAAAGGCAGATGGAACGCCAGTTTGAGTATGAGCGTAAACAGAAAGAAAAAGAATTAGGTGTCGATGAGACTCCATCATTGAAAGAACCTATGAATACGGTTATGGCTTATCAGTGGAAGATTGGCGATGTTGTGCATGTTGGCGCAACCGATTATGAAATTATAGAGGATGGCGATCCTATCGTTTTGCAGGATAAAGAATTCCCTCTTTTCATTGAAAACTTTACTAAAGAACAGCTGCTGCAGGTATTACAGGAAAATCCTCTGAATGATGAACTGCTTGTAGAAGTACCTTTTGTAATAGATGATAATGTTCATGAAGCAATGAAACCTTCTTTAGATACTGAAAAAGTATATAAGAACTATATGCCAATTATGGTGGATAAGATTAAGAACAGTTCCCTGTACCCAGTATTGCGTGATAGAGATACAACGATTGGAGAAGCCACACTACTAATCAGGGAGGAATTATTTTCAATCATATCGTCTATGGATAAGGATGATCCGGAATTCTATTCCATTTATATGGAAAATGAAACGTTCAAAGAACTTATGATTGATGATATTCTTGACCATACCTATCAGGATATATCAAAGGGGTATGATAATTCATCAAAATTCAATACAGAAACTGACGAAGCACAGTCGAATGAATTTCAAATAGAAGATGAAATCAACACGCTGAATACTATTACATCTCGATTAAAAATGGTCGATATGTATATCGTATGGGATAAAGAAAAAGATACGATCCTTGCTCATGATGACGATAATAATGTCTGGGCTGGTAAAGAACTCTATGATTTTATGCTGAATGAAGCGATTGCTTATGAAAAAGATGGACCCTCAGCAGTTATCCCTGACGATGTTTTAGAACATTTCAAAGAGTTAGCCAAACGATATGGAGTTCAAGTACAAAATAATGGAAAACCTGTAGCAGAACATACAAGAATTAATTATCGAATTCATAATGATCAGTTAGGTGCTGGTACACCCAAAGTACGATATCGAAATAATATAGCAGCCATTCGACTGCTTTTTTCTTTGGAAAACGCAAATCGGTTGGCTACCGCAAAAGAACAGGAAATCCTGGCGCAATATGTGGGATGGGGCGGTTTGTCAGAGGTCTTTGATGAAAGTAAAAGCAGCTGGTCCGATGAATACCTGGAGCTAAAGGAGTTGTTAAATGAGGGTGAATATCGCAGCGCAAGAGAATCTACTCTATCTGCTTTCTATACATCACCTGTCGTAATTGAGAGTATCTATCAGGTATTGGAAAATCTAGGTTTTCACAGAGGAAATATCCTTGAGCCATCCTGTGGTACTGGAAACTTTTTAGGAATGCTTCCGGAGAGTATGAAGGAATCAAAACTATATGGAATTGAACTGGATTCTATTACCGGTAGAATTGCAAAGCAGCTCTACCAAAAAGAAAGTATTGCAATCGAGGGCTATGAAAATACGAAGACTCCTGATTCTTTCTTTGATGTCGCAATAGGAAATATACCATTTGGACAATTTAAAGTATCAGATAAGCGTTACGATAAATTGAATTTTAATATCCACGACTATTTCTTTGTCAAGACATTGGACAAGGTGAGACCAAAGGGAATCATCGCTTTTGTGACTTCCCGCTATACGATGGACAAGCAAAATGGTAAAGTTCGTGAATATATCAATGAGCGTGCTGAATTATTAGGAGCGATCAGACTGCCAAATACGGCCTTTAAGGATAGTGCCAATACAAAAACTGTAAGTGACATCCTGTTTCTGCAAAAGCGAGATGCACCTATTGTAAAGGACAGCGAATGGACATATACCGCTAAAGATGAACATGGATATGTCATGAATAATTATTTTATTGAACATCCGGAAATGGTCTTAGGTCATGTGGAAATGACAAAAGCTATGTATGGCCGTGAGGATCTAACCGTAGTTCCCTTTGAAAATAAATCGCTGAAAGATTCACTACAGAAAGCAATCAGTCATATCTATGGCTATATTGATGAAAGAACAATCTTACCTGATGATCTTGATCAAGGGAATGAAGAAGTCGTGACGATACCCGCTGACCCAACGGTTCGCAACTTCAGCTATACTCTGGTAGAGGATGATGTTTATTATCGGGAAAACAGTATCATGACAAAGATGGAATTATCCAAAACAGCCAAGAATCGTATCACTGGATTGATTGATATTAGAAACTGTGTACGGCAGTTGATTGAATACGAAAAGGAAGATTATTCAGATGAGCAGATTGCTAAGCAGCAGGATGAACTGAATCATCTATATGATAATTTTACGAAGTCTTATGGTCTGATCAACAGTCGTGGAAACAGTATGGCTTTTCGTGATGATGATTCGTATTTCCTTCTTTGTTCGTTGGAAAATTTAAATGAAGATGGAACCTTAAAAAGCAAGGCAGACATCTTTTATGAGCGTACGATTGGTAAAAAAGTGGTTATAGATAAAGCTGAAACGTCAAACGAAGCATTGCTGCTGTCCTTATCGGAAAAAGCAAAGGTAGACCTTGATTATATGTCTGGTCTTACTGGTTTTGATAAAGAGAAGATACGAAATGATCTGCATGGAGTCATTTATAAGGTTCCAAACGCAGCAGACCCAGATGCTGAGGATATCTATGTCACTGCTGATGAATATCTAAGTGGAAATATCAGAAACAAGCTGCGTATTGCAGAATTATCAGCACAACTTGATTCACAGTATGTGCAACATGTAGAGGCGTTAAAGCAGGCTATGCCGACAGAATTAAGTGCATCAGAGATTGATGTGCGCATTGGTGCTACATGGATTCCAAGTACAGATTATGAGGCATTCATGAATGAGATCCTGTCCATGTCATTTTATGCTAAGGAGAACATTCATGTCTCTTATAATAAGATTGACAGCTCTTGGAGTATCTCAAATAAAACCAGAGATAGAAATAATATCAAAGCTGAAAAGACCTATGGAACACATCGAGCGAATGCATATCGTCTAATTGAAGATTGCTTAAACTTAAAAAGTACGAAGATTTTCGATTATGAATATGACGAAGAAGGAAGAAAAAAGCCTGTTCTTAATAAAAAAGAAACTATGATCGCACAGCAGAAACAGGATAGTATCAAAGATGCTTTTCTGAATTGGATATGGAAGGATTTTGAAAGACGTGAGCGCTTGACGAAGGTGTATAATGAAAAATTCAATTCCATACGATCAAGGAATTATAATGGAGATCATTTGACCTTCCCCGGCATGAATACAGAAATCACATTGAGAAGTAATCAAAGAGATGCGGTAGCTCGTGGGCTTTATGGTGGTAATTCACTGCTTGCTCACGTTGTAGGGGCAGGCAAAACATTTGAAATGATTGCTATCTGTATGGAGCTAAAACGTCTAGCATTGGCACAGAAATCGCTGTTTGTAGTGCCAAATCACTTAGTTGAACAATGGGGTTCTGACTTTCTAAAACTGTACCCTGCGGCTAATGTTCTTGTAGCCAGAAAACAGGATTTTGAAAAAAATAAGCGCAAGAAATTCTGTTCACGAATCGCAACTGGAGATTATGATGCCATCATCATGGGACACAGCACCTTTGGCAAAATCCCAATGTCTGCACAGCGACAAAAGAAAACACTGGAAAAGCAGTTAGACACGATTATTGAAGGTATCCAGCAATTAAAAGATGATGATGCTCCAAGATATACAGTGAAACAGTTAGAGAAAACAAAAAAGAATTTAAAGAAGCGCCTTGAGAAGTTAAACGATGATGCAAGAAAAGATGATGTCATCACATTTGAGGAACTTGGAATTGACCATCTGTTCGTCGATGAAAGTCACAACTTTAAGAATCTATTTCTCTATACTAAGATGCGCAATGTTGCAGGATTATCACAGACGGATGCACAGAAGTCATCTGATTTATATATGAAATGTCAGTACCTGAATGAGATTACAAGCGGAAAAGGGATCACATTTGCGACAGGAACACCAATCAGCAACTCCATGACAGAAATGTATACGATACAACGTTATCTACAATATGACTTACTGGAAGAGCATGGACTTGAGAACTTTGATGCATGGGCATCTACCTTTGGTGAAACGGTATCAGCAATTGAACTTGCGCCTGAAGGAACAGGCTATCGCATGAAAACCAGATTCTCACGTTTTTATAACTTGCCAGAACTTATCTCTATGTTCAAAGAAGTGGCAGACATTAAAACCGCTGATATGCTGAATTTGCCTACGCCTACAGCACATTATGAAACAATTGCAGTAAAGCCTAGTGAGATGCAGAAAAGCATCGTAGAATCGCTTGCAAAGCGTGCAGAGAAAGTTAGAGATGGTGAAGACCCTCGAATAGACAACATGCTCAAGATTACCAATGACGGAAGAAAACTGGCATTAGATCAGCGACTGATTGACGATAGACTGGAGGACTTTGAAAATAGTAAAGTCAATGTCTGTATTCAAAAAGTGTTGTCCATCTATAAGGAAACTGCAGAGAATAAATCTACACAGTTGATCTTTTGTGACATGTCTACACCACACAAGAAGTCTTCCTATATCAAAGAACAAATAGAAGCAGATAATGAACTATTATTTACGAATGTATATGATGATATTGTGCAAAAGTTGATACGAAACGGTGTACCGGCAGATGAGATTGCCTATATTCATGACGCAGAAACAGATGCTGCCAAGAAGGAACTATTTGCAAAGGTGCGCACTGGAAGTATCCGTATTTTGTTAGGTTCAACTCAAAAGATGGGAGCAGGAACTAATGTACAAGATCTGTTGATTGCATCACATGACCTTGATTGTCCTTGGCGTCCCTCTGACCTTGAGCAGCGTGGTGGCAGAATCGTTCGGCAAGGCAATACAAACAGTGATGTCTATATCTATCGCTACGTTACTGAACAGACGTTCGATGCATATTTGTATCAGCTAGTTGAGGGCAAGCAGAAGTTTATATCACAGATCATGACATCAAAAAGTCCAGTGCGTTCAGCTGAAGATATTGACGATGCGACCCTTTCTTATGCTGAAATTAAAGCATTGGCCAGTGGTAATCCTAAAATTAAAGAGAAGATGGATCTTGATATACAAGTTAGTAAACTCAAGATGGCAAAGGCAAATTATCTTTCGGAACGATATGATTTAGAGGATAGAATCGTAAAATATTATCCAAAAAAAATATCTCTACTGGAAGAAAATATACGTGGTCTAAAGAATGACATAGTCATACTCAAGCCTGTGGAAGACTTTTCTGGAATGATGATCAACAATATTCGTTATGATGAGAAGGAACATGCTGGTAATAGTCTATTATTGATGTGTGAAAAAATGGAATCATCTGTGCAGAAAGCAATAGGTGAATATCGAGGATTCCAAATGCTTCTTTCCTATGATGTTTTCAATAAAGCTTTCGTGTTGACTTTGAAAAAAGAAACAGCTTATTCCATTGAATTGGGTGATGATGTTTATGGAAATCTGAAACGTATTGATAATCTTTTGAATTCCTATCCTGATAAATTAAAGACTGAAGAAGCATTACTTGAAGATGTGAAAAAACAGTTAGGAAATGCAAAGGAGGAAGTCAATCGACCTTTTGAAAAAGAAGATGAATTAATGGACAAGACCAAAAGACTTTCAGAATTGAACAAAGAATTAGATATCGGAAATAAAAATGATCCCAGCACTGTCTTTGTTGATAATGAGCTGGATGAGAACGTGGAAAGCCGTAATGAAATGACACGATAGTACAAATGAGAGATTGAGGACTTCATAGTTTTGGAGTCCTTTTTACTTTGAAATGAGGTGTTAATATGGGAAAGAAAATCCCCGAAAGTGATATGAAAAGAATCAGAGAGTTGGACTTACTGACTTACTTTAAAAATTATGAACCACAGGATCTTGTAAGAAATGGATATGTGGACTACACAACGAAATCTCATACATCATTGCATATGTCACATGGATTATGGATGCACTGGTCATCAGGAATTGGTGGTAAAACAGCACTTGATTTCTTAATCAAAATTGAGAATATGAGTTTTCGGGATGCAGCAATGCATATCAAGGATTTGATAGATAGCAAGGAACCTGTGCAACATAAACAAAGAGAAAGGCAAACAAAAAAACTGCGTTTGCCTTACCCTGCTGAAAATGATAATGATGCAATCAACTATCTCATAAATGAGCGCTGCATTGATAAAAACGTCGTGAAATACTGTCATGAGCAACGTTTATTCTATCAAGAGTCCGAAGAGCATTGCATCGTCTTTGTGGGATATGATGAACATCACTATCCTCGTTTTGCATGTAAAAGGTCATTGGACAATGATATGAAAAAAGATGTCTGGGGCAGTGATAAAAGTTATGGTTTTTCACTTGTTAATGATAGCAACATCACACTTCATGTGTTTGAATCAGCGATTGACTTATTGTCCTATATGACCTTATTAAGTGCAAAACATATGGATTTTAAAGCAGAAAGTTATCTTGCGATTTCTGGAGCATCCACTTTGGTAAAGGATAAGAACCTTGAAGAATCTACAATCCCAATAGCATTAAAATCATTCTTAGAAAGAAATTCTCAAATCAAAGAACTGCATCTTCATTTGGATAATGATAAAGCAGGACATGATACAACTAAAAAAATCGTTTATCATCTGCAAAATCAATATAAAATATTTGATGATAGTCCCAAGCATGCAAAGGATGTAAATTTGTTATTACAGAATAAAGCTAGGCATAAAAAACAACAACATTTAGAACGATGATTAAAATCT
>OGFC01000738.1_pt1 | contig 26351 bp, 24 predicted proteins | sample 1570841 | NCBI WGS metagenome assembly OGFC01 (sample SAMEA2582137, study PRJEB24529) | metagenome | biome: Human gut stool | place: China | collected 2011 | reverse complement strand
TAAATCTATATTCAATAATATTATTAGGCTCTATTTCACAACAACTTGCGCAATCAGAAAAAGCACAAGCCTGTTTAAACATACGATGTGGATCTAATACATTTTTTTCTCCCATATAATATCCTCTTCTACAAATTCTGATTTTCTAGTATGTAAGCTGCAATTTGTAAATCAAACAATATTCTCACCCAAGATTATTTTGGGCATTGTGATTAAACACCTATTCCAACGCTTATAGAATTTTTCTAAACCCAGTTTTCCAACCCTTGCATGAACTTCTTCATTTTCCATCACCCAATACAAGACATATGTTACCTTACCTACATTTCTTGTAAGACGAACAGGTAATTCTCCCTCTTTAACTGCATTGAAATCTTTTTGTCGGTGAGTACGTTTTATATAGTGTACATCAATAACACCATCTTGCTCTAAGTAAAATTCCGCCACTTCCCTCATCAGTTCCTCAATTTCATCTAACTTTGTCAGTTTAGCCTCATATATGCATATTTCATTAAACATAATATACCTCCATCAATCGTGATTTATCTCTATAGCCATTGAATAAATGCTGTCTTATCTAAGCTGTTATAGCCAGCCTTATGATATAAGTTTAAAGTTGACTCATCTTTTGCACCTGTAAGTAACATCATTTTATAACAGCCGGACTCTTCTGCAATTTCTTTAGAATAATGTAGGCACTCTGTAGCGTATCCTTTCCCTCGATAGGCATTATGTGTAACAACATTTTCAACAAATGCATATGGTCTAACGTTCCTTGTTAAGTTTGGAATAACTACACATACACAAGATGAAACGATCTTACCCTGTATTTCCTTAACTATAATATGATGGTTTTTATCGTTCACAATAGATTGCCATGTATTCTTCAAATTCTCTGTCATCTCAGGAATTGAATCTTCGTGTAAATGTGTATACAAATTCAATAAATCATTCAATTCAAACTCATAGATTTCTCTAACCATAATACCTCCATAAAAAACTAATGTATGTACTTCTATTTTTCTTTTATACGATCACTAAATTGCTTTAAATCAAGTTTGACTTCATCCGGAAGTTTATCATAATCAACATGATCGATTGCACCTTGCAGTGCATATAGATGAACTAAGCATACGTTTGGATGCTGTTCCTTTAATTGAAGAAACACTTCTTTACTACCTAGTCTAATTAAATCTTCCGATGATCTAACACCAATTGAGAAAAGCTTTCTTTTCATTTCTTTTCCAATGTTTAACATATTATCTAGACTTTCCATATACTATCTCCTCTTATTTTGATTTACCTATACATTCATTGTAACATAATAGGTAATGTAAAAAATAAAATATATTGAAAACTTCATCTAATCAAGTCATCTTATATATAAAAGTGCCAGCTTCAGAAGTGTGCTAAGCATTCCGGTAGTTGGTAAGCTAAATCCGATTACAGCCATAATGGAAGCAGCTTCTGAATAAAAACGGTCAAATCTTAACTATATGGAAGACAATTCAGCTTTTCTCGTGTACAATTAAGAAAAGAAGGAGTGCGAGCCGGAAGCAATCGGCATGCAAATGTATATTATCATGATGAAGAAAATCGGATGCTGTATACTGCTGCTGCTATGCTGTGCATGCAGCGCTGAGCCTGACAGGGATGCGGAGGAATTTCAGAAAGACAAGGATACTGTAGCACAGCTGGATACAGCCTTAAAAAAACTGGAAGCCGCAGAAAGCTTTCATTTGAAGCAGGAAAATGAAGAGGGACAGCTTGTCGATGTGAGTGTTCGTAAATCCAGCAGCAGGGAGGATACTACAGCCAAGCCAAGCGATGATAGCAAGGCAGATGCCCCTTATGAATTCAGCGGCACCTATACGGACGAAAAAGGAACTGCCTATCATATCGAACAGACAAGGAAGTCAGGGTTTATGGCGGAGGTGAGCATAGCGGATACCGGTCTGCTGTCCTGGGGCGTCAACACCATACGCTGGGACAAACAGACCTTTGAACAAACCCTGGAAAATGCTGCACTAGAGGACTATATGCGTATCTGTGTAACAAATGATGACCAGCTGCATACCTGTAGGGTAGGCGAGCTTACGGTTACCTTTCAAACGGATGCAGATGGATATCTCATCTATCATAAAAGCAGCAGAGATCAAATTATGCGAACATATACGAATATAAACAAAGAACAGGTACACTTCATGAATAAAATTTAACTTGTGTATCATAAAGAAGCGCTAGGATTATCATTGGGTGAAGAGTCGTAATCATGCGTGAATAAAATCAATAAGGTAAGAGAAGAAAGCAGAATGCACAAGCGATGCCTGCACACCTCTTATTTTGAAAAATGAAAGAGAACAGAGACTTCCCTTGATGGTAAACGAAGTCTCTTTTTCCTATTCCCGCCAACGCCTTGCTGTCGTATACGGCACACACAAATCGCTACGCATGTCCTGCATATCGGCTGTGAAAGGAAAAGCCGTTCCTCATCTTCTCTGCATTTGCGCAGCCCTGAAATCCTCTGTTCTCAATCCTGAACGCGCATCATATTCTGTACTGTTCACCCGGCTTCTTTCTTGTGAAAATTCGCTGTTTTTTAATTTGTTATTTTATTCACAAAAAGTGAGAAACTGTTGGAATGCCAACACGTAACAGGAAAAAGGGAGTGTTATCATAGGGGTGGATCCAAGGTTGGTGGCTATATGAAAAAGAACGATGTAAACGCTTTATTGAAATTCCATATGCATCAGGAATTCGCCGTACTGCCCATCGTATTGTATGTTCTGCTGAGCGGTATCATCATGATCTGTTTTCATTATTACTCGATGAAGGCGCTGATTCTGGCAGCGGTACTTGCCATTGTGATCGGGTTCCTCCTGTGTGCTGACAAGGCGCATTACTGGGATGCCATTGTACACGGTCTTGCCCAGTATGGAAATGCCAGACTGATTATGATCTTTATGGTGATCGGTATCTTTTCCAAGCTTCTGGCTGTCGGACAGATTGGCTCCGGCTTTGTCTGGATTGGCATGCATCTGCATTTGAGCGGAGGAAGCTTTACGGTTTTCTGTTTTCTTGTATCCTCGCTTATTTCCATGGGCGCAGGTGCACCGATAGCGGCACTTCTGGCCGTTGTACCGATTTTTTATCCGGCAGGGGTGCTGATGGGCGCTGATCCTGCGATTCTGACAGGGGCTATGCTGAGCGGTATATTCTTTGGGGATGCACTCTCCCCAAGCTCTCAGGTCATTCATACGACGATTGCCTCCCAGCATGATCCTGTTACAAACAAGGGCGCTGATTTGCTGCATGTAATGAAACAGCGTCTGCCGTATCTGCTCATCGCAGGAATTCTGTCCGCTGTTCTGTTTTATGCTCTGGGAACCAGTGGAAACGCACAGAATCCCGAGCTGCTAGCGAGCATGTGCAATCCTAAGGGACTGTGGATGCTGCTGCCGATTCTGCTTCTGCTGATAATCTGCTTTAAAACAAGTGATCTGTTTGTCGGCGTCACTTATGCAATCGTGGCAGGTATATGCGTTGGATTTGCCACCGGACTGTTCCAGTTTTCTGACCTGATCAGCATTCAGTATGAAACGCAGGAGCTGCATGGCATTCTGTTTGACGGCATATCCGGCGTGGTGGATATCATCATTTCCACCATCCTGCTCTATGGGCTGATTTCGATTGCCGTAGAGGGTGGAATGATGGAGAAATGCTGCAACTATCTCACATCACGAAAAGCCATACAGCATACAGGCGGTGCAGAGGCAATGATTTCCCTTGGCGTTGGTATCGTCAATATTCTTCTGGCAGGCTGTGTGCTGCCTTCCATTCTCATGTTTAAGGATATCGCAGATACCATTGGAAAAAAGACCGGAATCTCAGCGGAGCGCAGGAGTATTCTGTTAACTGCAATGACAACGAATATAACAGCAATCATACCAATCAACAGTGCCTTTGTCATGGGAGCTGTTACCGTGATCAATCAGCTGGCCGCAAATCATGCCTATCTGCCGGTTGTCACACCGTTTCAAATTTTCCTGTCCTCCTATTACTGTCTGCTTCTGACACTGATCTGTGGTATCTGGGTCGTGCTTGGTGCAGGGAGAGAGGGAGAACATAAATATAGTATGACGTACCATCATGCAAAGGAGTGAGGATGTATGGAAGAACGCTATGATGTCATCATTATCGGAGGAGGACCTGCCGGTCTGGCAGCTGCCATCTATGCAGGAAGAGCCGGACGAAAAACCCTCATGATTGAGAAGGGAAGCTTTGGCGGCCGTATCAACGACACCAGAGAAATCCGAAATTATCCGGGCTTTATTACTGACAGCGGGGCAGGTCTGATGCAGAAATTTAAGGCGCATGCCCAGTCGTATGCCACCAATGTTTTCAAGCGCACCACGGTAACCGGATTGGAAACGATGGAGGACGGTACGTTTCTTGTACACACAAAGCGCCGCGGAGATTTTATCGGTGACTGTGTGATTCTGGATACGGGGACAAAGCCGAGGGTTCTCGGTATTCCGAATGAAATCGAGCTTGCCGGACATGGGGTTGCCTATTGCGCTACCTGTGATGCGGAATTTTTCCGGGATAAGGAAATCTATGTGCTGGGAGCCGGCGATCAGGCAATCGAGGAAAGCGGATATCTAACGAATTTCGCAAAAAAGGTAACCGTTATCGTCCTGCATGAGGAGGGTCACCTTGACTGTAATGAAATGGCAGCGGCTGAAGCCTATGCAAATCCGAAAATAGAGTTTGTCTGGAACACCACCCTGCAGGAAATTCTGGGTGATGATGAGGTCCGCGGGTTAATCCTGAAAAACGTTGTCAGCGGTGAAACACGAAAGGTGCGTGCGGACGGTATCTTCTTCTTTGTCGGCATGGTGCCGCAGACGGAATTTGTACAAAATGTTGTTGCCTGTGATGCAAAGGGCTATATTCTTGTGAACGAGAAAAAGGAGACCAGTGTTCCGGGCATTTATGCTGTGGGAGACTGCACACAGACCTTTTTGCGTCAGGTGGTCACATCAGCCGCAGACGGAGCGATTGCCGCTACGGCAAGTGAGCGGTATTGCAGGGAGCGGAATCAGCTGAAGAGCATTCTGACACCGGATTCCGGCAGAGTTGCTTTTCTATTCTATAATCCGTATGAAAGCTCACAGATTGAACAGGTGACACAGCTGGAGGAGGCCTTACAGGATGATTATACAGTCATTCGTCAGGATATTACCAGACAGACCCTGCTGTATCAGCTGCTGCATATGGATGGAACCTTATCCAGTGCGATGTTTGAACATGGTAAATTGATAAAAAAGAATGGTAAAGAGGCAGCGTAAAACCATAGAATGGAGGAATGCAATATGGGACAGCCTTTCGTTTTTCCACACGGAGTAACCGTATACGATCCGCAGAAATGCTGGAACGGGTACACGATCGTACCCCTGATCAATGACGGTGTATTGTTGTTTGATATGAATGGCAATGAGGTGCGCAGATGGAATATGCACGCCATGCCGCCCAAGCTTTTGCCTGGCGGCTATGTGATGGGGCTGAGCGGATACCGCCATCCGGATTATGGTATGCAGGATGGCGTGAATCTGATTGAAATTGATTACGATGGGAATATCGTCTGGGAATTTGACAAATTTGAAAATATCAACGATCCCGGAAGAGATCATCGCTGGATGGCACGGCAGCACCACGATTATCAAAGGGAAGGAAATCCGGTTGGATATTATGTACCGGGAATGGATGCAAAGCCATTGGAGGGGAATACCCTGATTCTGGTTCATCAAACCATTAAAAATCCGGCAATCTCCGATAAGAAGCTGCTGGATGATGCCATGATTGAGGTGGATTGGGAAGGAAATATTTTATGGAAATGGTCTATTTCCGATCATTTTGATGAGCTAGGCTTCGATGAGGCCGCAAAAAATATTCTGGCACGCGATCCGAATATGCGTTCCAGTGACGGTGGTGTCGGTGATTATCTGCATGTGAACTGCATGAGCTATCTTGGCCCGAATAAATGGTATGAGCATGGGGATATGCGCTTTAAGCCCGACAATATCATCTTTGACTGCCGTGAGGCGAATATTCTTGCCATTCTGGATAAGGAAAGCGGGAAGATCGTATGGAAAATCGGCCCGGATTTCAATGCGACTCCGGAATTGCGGAAGCTTGGCTGGATCATCGGACAGCATCATTTCCATATGATACCGAAGGGTCTTCCGGGAGAAGGAAACCTGATGGTGTTTGACAACGGAGGCTGGGGAGGCTATGGCGTTCCGAACCCGGGCAGCCGCAATGGCTCCAAGAATGCGCTACGGGATTACAGCCGTGTGCTGGAGTTTAATCCGATTACATTGGAGGTTGTATGGAAGCTGACACCAAAGGAGCTTGCGCATGCCATACCAACCGATGCCAGCAAGTTCTATAGTCCCTATGTATCCAGTGCCCAGCGTCTTCCAAATGGAAATACACTCGTGACAGAAGGAAGCGATGGTCGTATAATAGAGGTAACCGCAGATCATGAAATTGTATGGGAGTGGATTTCACCATATTATACGCATAATGAAACAGGCCCGAAGAACAATATGATTTATCGTGGCTACCGCTATCCGTACAGCTATGTTCCACAGGAGCCGACACCGACAGAAATTGCGATTCCACGTATTGACAATACCACCTTCCGTATGCCGAATGCCGGAGCACTTGGCGCAAAGACGGTGATTGATGTGGAAGGAACCCTGCCGTATTATCAGGATGTGGCACTGTGTGTGGCAACCGATGATGAGGAAGATTTGAGCCAGCGCGAAAAGGTTTTCTCCGTAGATACTGCGGTGTTTGAGCCTGTCAGCGGCATGGTTGAGTGGAATGATAAGGTATTAAAGCAGCAGGAGAAGCCGGTGCTGGTACTGTTTGGTGCAGAGCGCTGTGTACACTGTAAGGCACTGCATCCGGTATTGGAAGAAGCCCTGCAGGAGGAGTTTGCGAACAGCTTCCTGATTCGCTATGTGGACGTTGATGCCAACAAGGATATCGTTGCCGCCTGCCATGTACAGGGAATCCCTGTTGTGGCGGTATATCGCAGCGGTGAAGAGGTGCGTCGCTTTCACGGAGAACATGATTACGATGATGTCTGTGACTTTCTGGATGCGGTGTTTGCCTGATGCTGTAAACGGATAAAGGAGGATTTCCATGCGCAAGGAACCCTATGGTCTTATGCCGATATTTGCCCATCGCTGTATGCACCATGAGATTTATGGGAAAAGGCTGCAGTATGAAACCTATAAAAGCTCGCAGATTCTGCATTCTATCAATGACACGATTGATCATTTCGGAATGGTTGTGGATGGCGTTTTAAAGGCGGAGCAGTATACCAGTCAGGGAAGTGTGCTGTGCAGTGCCTATTTTGAGGATAACGATGTGTTTCCGGAGCTGCTGTATTTTACGGGTAAGCGGCAGTATACGTATACGCTGGTCGCAGTAAGACGGACAACCGTTGCCTGGATGCATGTATCCGATCTGGAGGAAATGCTGAAGGAGGATACGGAAATGATGACGGCGTTTATGCTGTATTTGTCAAAGCGGGGATTGCGCAATCAGATGCTGCTGAGCTGTCTGATGTATCAGACGATTCAGGAGCGCGTGGCATACTGGCTGCTAAGTATGAATCATTTGTCAGAGCATGAACGGATACCGCTTCCGCGTTCACAAACGATCTGGGCGAATACCCTGCATGTGAGTCGTTCCTCTTTGAATCAGGAGCTGAAGCGTATGGAAAAGGAAGGAATCTTCCGGATTGAGGGGCATGTTTTGATTCTTCTCGATCAGAAGAAACTGGAGGATATTTTGTAAAATCAATGAGAGCAGGTCTAGCTTATGTTCAATTGAAGAGCAGAGGAGGCCTGCTTTTATTATCCTGAAAGCTTAAAATCGATATAAGGGCTGCCATACACAAGAAATTCCATATAGGAAATAATAAGAACCCGCAATGTGAATTCTGAAGTATAACGATCCATAATTTAAGTACTTTTCTTCGCAAACACAATTTTATGTGCTATGATACGGATATGTCATTTATATAAACAGATTCAGTATACGCAAAAACATACATCTATCCGGGTTTACCATATTAGTTTTTTTAGAACGCTTTGATCATGAGGTCTATTGGGGGATTTATTATGGTTGCTTATAGAGGATGAGCTGATGCAGAATGTAAGGAAGCCACGGATATGCAGTTGTGCAGATCATTGGTTGCTGAGTCAAGGTATAAAGAAAAGGCAGGAAGATACAGGAAAGCATAAGAAAACAACAGGAGGATACATACGATGTGTACAAGTATAATTTCAAACGGCAATAAAACAATCATCGGCTTTAATCTTGATATATTGGATATGGAATATCGGGTGGTTGCTGAGGAAGATAAAGTTTATATCGCTATACATGACGATCAAGAAGGCTGGCTGCCCTTATTCGGCGCTAATTCCAGAGGGGATTTTGTAGCGATGCCGACTTGCTGGCCATTTGATGAAAGAAGTAATCCTGCGAATGCGGATAGTCTGAATATTATCAATCTGGATATTGATTTACTGCTTAGAAAAAAAACATTGGATGAAATTAAAGTGATTGCGGAGCATGAAGCGGTAGCGAGTGTTCCGGGTGTCACCTTTCAATCACAGCTATCCGATAGCTCCGGTAATGTTTTACAAATAATTCCGGGGCAGGGAATACGGTATTTATCGAAGCCGCAATACGCTGTTTTAACAAATTTCTCTCCATTCAAAGGAAGCACGGAAAAGCACCCCTGGATGGGATTAGACAGATATCATAAGGCTGTCGAGCTGCTGGAGAATAAAAGTGAGGATTTTGATGTTTCTGATTGCTTTGAGGTTTTAAAACAGACTTCACAGACGATCTGTCCTACGGTGGTATCTATGGTATTTGATACAGTAGCGAATACGGTATACTGGTGTGAAAACAGAAAATGGGATAAGATTGAAAAAAAGAAAATAGGTTAATCCTATTCCTATGCAGTTTAACAATAACAACTATAATGGATGAATTGTGGTTTTCAGATAGCTGTTTGTCTAGGTAAAATAGGGTGAACAGAGCTTTATTTTGCGAAAGAGGTACGGACCATTAAATATTAAGCTTCACAAGACAACTTTGAAGCCTTTGGATCTCAGTTTGCGTTATATGCTCATTATATATCAAATAGGGAACTCTTAGTACGTAAGAATAAATAGTTTAAGAATATTCAATAATGCATTTAGACAATATAGGGTTGAAACAAAGAACAACACGTATTTTATGCGTGTTGTTGATGTCTAGTAGCATATTTCAATTTGTTCACTGAATATCATAATACCCAGAGGATAGTGAAGTTATAACGCTGTGACTACTACGTCAATGAAATTCTTGGTATCAGAAGATGTAAGGCTATGCGATTAACGAGAAAAGACTGTACTAATCAATAAGTTAATACCTTTTTGAGGTGTCAAATTTGAGGTGTCAAAATGGTATCCCGATATGATCACTTGAGGATGCAGTGGTTTATAAATTTACCGATTCCATCATGGTCATTATCATCTGTTATAAAATCTGCAGCACTTTTTGTGAGAGCGCTGCCGTTTTTCATAACGACTCCAATTCCTGCGTGCAATATCATATCGTAATCATTGTCTTCATCACCAAATGCGCACAGATTCTCCATGTCCCACCCATGCCAGCTCAATAGTTTTTTTAATCCCATCGTTTTTGTAATACGGGGATCTGTATATTCAAACAGTATGCTCGCTGTTACCAAAGCTGCTGATTTATAGGATGTATTGGAAAAGGTTGCACTTCTTGCGATAACCGATTCCATTGTCTGCGGTGCACAGGTAATCATTAGCTTTGGCCGAGATTTTTCGAGAAAATGTGAGAAATCAACAATCTTATAAGGGATGTGATCGGCGTCTGATAATTTTCTGATATGATCATCCTCCCATGGAGCATACAGAATCCCTTGCCAGGGGATGACAAAATTGACATCCAGATCTTCATAATGCTTTATAATTTCCTTCATAAATTCGCCGGAAAGAGGATAGCAGCTTACTTCCTTACACAAAGTGAAATCACAAAGTTCACCACCACCTGTTCCAACGATTGCATCTACCAGTTCATGAATTCCCCATTCCTCTAAAAGATTTTTAACACTGTGAGCATCTCTTCCGGTTGATAAGCCAAATAGGATACCTTTTTCCTTTGCCTTTCTTATTGCTGTAATCGTGTTTGTTGAAACAGTACCGTTACTCGTGAGTAATGTACCATCCAAATCACACATAATTGCTTTAATGTCCATAAAATACCTCCCTTTATATTCATCATTATAATGATTTTGAAAAAAAACGTAATCATTATATGTATTCTGTAAAAATTTATCACAATTTAAGCATATATTGTGCTTCATTTTGATAAACAATGAGAAAATCAGAGCATATCATAAAGTGAACATTGTTTGTAAATCTTTTATTCTGTATAATATTTACATAGATACATGCATAGCAGCAAATATGTTCGTAAACGAATGAAGGTTTCATACGTATGCCGTAAATGAGGAGAGTCTTATGAATATTTTGAAAGATATGACTACAAAACGGGATTTTACGCCCAGTGAACAATTGGTTGCTGACTATATCCTGAAACATTTTAATACAATCAATCAATGCAATTTCAAAGACATCGTAACCGTTTGTCATGTTTCAAGTGCGACATTATATCGCTTTATAGAAAAAATGGACTGTTATGGTTTTCAGGATTTCAAAGCAAAGATATTGGAAGACAAGGAAGATTTCTTAAAGGAAAACAGGAAGCTTGATTTTGATTTCCCTTTTCAAAAGGACCAGACTGAAAAAGAAATTATCGATGCAATCTGTCTGGATTATGAGCAGACTTTGCTTTCCACTAAAAATCTTTTTGATTTCAGGCAATTTAAACAGCTAATACCAAAAATGAAGCAATCTGAGGAAATAAATATTTATACCTCTGCAGGAAATTTATCTTTTGCACAAAATTTCAAATTTCAGATGCAGGAGATTGGTGTAAATGTTACGGTTCCTGTAGAGGAATATGAACAGCGGTTATGTGCTTCACAAAGCGACTCCCGAAAATTTGCTGTCATGATTACCTATGGTGGACGGGGCTTGCTGGCTTCATCTTTGTCGAAAATTCTGCATTGCAATCAAACACCGGTTCTGTTAATTTCTTCCCCGGAGATGAAAAAAGAAACTTACTATGCTGAATATCAACTTTATCTAAGTCACAGAGAAAATCATTTTAATAAAATATCATCATTTTCCACACGATTATCACTTCTTTTTCTTTTGGATATTCTATATGGCTGTTACTTCACAACCGATTATGATACCTATCTCAACAGAAAAATATCCTATTATAAAATGATTCGCATGTAAGAAGCCGTCAGTATGGAAAGGAGCGGATGATAATGCAAAGAACCAATCGCCGGAAGCCTGAGGAGCTGGAAGAAATTTTATCCAATACAGAAAAGGAGATTCATTGTTACGTGATTTCCCATTTTGAGGAAATTCCCGCGATGACGATAAGGACCTTGGCAGTGAATACGTACGCCAACACAGGAACTATTATGCGATATTGTAAAAAGCTTGGCTATTCCGGCTTTGAAGAATTCAAAATTCATTTTCAGAATGATATGAAAGATTTAAATTATGATAGTTTTCTCATAAAGAATTCAGAAGATACCATTCATGTCATCAATAAAATGAAGCAATTATATGAAGATGTTGTAAGTAAGTCTAATCAACTTTTATCAGTAACACAATTGGACAGAATCGTTGATAAAATTTCAAAGGTTACCTATATTGATTTTATCGTTTATGATGCAAATACAGCTTTTGCGGAATATGCATCACATTATTTTTTCCTCATTGGAAAGGTATGCAATGTGTATTCGGATATTGATAAACAAATTCAGTTTGCCTCTATTGCAGATCCAAAAGATCATCTTGTTATTATCATCAGCAGAAGCGGATCAACAAAACGAATTATCAAGATTGCGAAAATTCTTCATAAACGAGGCTTTTATACTCTTTTGATGACGCAGAGATATACAACGAACATATCCATATACTGCACAGAATGCGTAGCAGCACTCTATGACAATAATTTTGATAAAATGGGTGATTGTATCTTTTATACTTCTGTGAAATATCTGATGGACTGCATTATTCAAGTTTATTATACGAAATACTATAAGCAGATTCTCCAGACTGTAAAGCAATATAACGAGCATTTTTTTGGAATTGACGATTGATTGTAACAAGACGCAATGTTAAAAAGTCTTTTCATTTACAATGATGAAAGGACTTTTTTGTATACAGCGTATTCTTATTTCCTGCAATTTTAGGAAAGAAAAGGATACAGTGTTACTATAAAACCCATCTTTCTTTAATTCCAGTATCTTTTGATTTATTCTATGTTCAGGAGGTGTAAATACATGAAAATTTACTTATTTTGTAACTTAGGGTTATCTACAAGTATATTGGTTGACAGTATGAAAAAGGAGGCAGAAAAGAAAGGGTTGGATGTCGATGTCAAAGCTTTCGCCATCTCAGAACTGCAAAAGTATGTTGGTGAATTGGATGTTGCATTGCTTGGTCCACAAGTTGGATATCGTATGAAAGAAATGAAAAAAATCTGTGATCCTTTTGGAGTTCCTATTGATGTAATTCCTATGCAGGATTATGGGATGTGCAATGGAACAGCGGTTCTTGCATTCGCGTTGAGTTTAATCGAGAAAAAGGATGGAGGATGCTGACAATGAATACGTTAATGAACGAAAAGATTATGCCAGTGATTATGAAATTTATAAATTCCAAGCCTGTATTAGCATTAAAAGATGGATTTGTTTATGCTATGCCATTGATGATAGCAGGTTCTATCTTTCTGTTACTTGCAGAGTTTCCAATTAAACAAGTTACAGATTTCTTTGCCAGTGTTGGATTGAAAGAAGTCTTGAATCAGGCATATGCCTGTTCCTTCAATATTATGGCTTTGATTGCGGTAATAGGAATCGCATATACATATGCAGATAATGAAGGGTATGCCCCATTGCCTGCCGGGGCGATTGCACTATCGAGTTTCTTGCTTCTGCAGCCAGGGGATATCGTTAGCCAGACGGGAGAACAGGTATCTGTCATTTTGAAAGCATGGTGTGCAGGACAAGGTATGGTCTGTGCAATCATAATCGGTAATCTGGTTGGTTTTATCTACTGTCTATTAATAAAAAAAGGAATCACGATCAAAATGCCAAATGGAGTTCCGGCAGGGATTGTGAATTCATTTAATGCATTAATCCCAGCCGTCGTTATAACATTTCTAATGACAGCATTGTACGCTGTTTTACAGCTTGGTTTTGATACAACCTTCTTTGAACTAATTTACGGCACCATTCAGACACCTCTGCAAGGTCTTTCAGATTCACTATGGGGTATTATTGCGGTTGCATTCCTTGTGCCACTTCTTTGGTGGTTTGGCGTACATGGTGCGTCGATCGTGACTGGGGTCATGACTGGCTTGTGGATGGCAAACACAGCTGCTAATCAGGTGATTCTGGATTCTGGGAAAGCATTAACACTGGAAAACGGTGCACATATCGTTACACAGCAATTTTATGATCAGTTTATCTGTGTAACCGGTTCAGGAATTACCATTGGTCTGGTGGTTTATATGCTCTTCCGAGCGAAAAGTAAACAGTATAAGGAATTGGGAAAAATAAGTATTGTCCCGGCATTATTCAATGTCAATGAACCGGTGTTATTTGGTACACCGATCGTATTGAATCCACTACTTATGGTTCCTTTCATTGCCATACCGGTTCTGACAGCAATGATTGAGTATTTCGCAATAGCATCAGGCTTATGTCCGCTTTATACTGGCGTGCTTGCTCCATGGACAACCCCTGTTATTATCTCGGGATTCATAATTGGTGGCTGGCGCACCGCACTGCTCCAGGCAGTCATTGTTGTGCTTTCCGTTATTGGATATTATCCTTTTATCAAAAAAATTGATCAGCTTGCATTTGAAAAAGAAGAAGCTATGCAGAATAATGTAGAGGAGAACGTACTATGAGTGAATTTGAATTGATTTGTTTTCAGATGATTGCAGGTGCCGGAGAAGCTAGGACAAATTTTATTGCTGCTTTGGAAGAAGCAAAAAGCGGTAACTTTCAAAATATTGATACACTGATGAAAAAAGGTGATGATGCATATATACAGGGACATCATGCACACGCATCCCTCATTCAGGAAGAGGCAAAAGGAAACAAGACAGAGCTATCACTATTGTTGATGCATGCCGAGGATCAGTTAATGAATACGGAAACCTTCCGTTTTCTAGTGATGGAATTGATTGATTCCTATCGCGGAGGTAATGCGTATGAATCATAGAAGCATGACAGCTTTTCCAAATGATTTTCTGTGGGGAGCGAGTACATCTGCCTATCAGGTGGAGGGTGCTAGTATGCAATACGGAAAAGGTCCTTCTTGTCAGGATGTAAAATACGTGCCAGATGGAACCTCTGATTTAACTGTATGCTCAGATCATTACCATCACATGAAAGAAGATATTGCGCTGATGGCTGAAATGGGGTTCAAAGCATATCGATTCTCTATTGCGTGGACACGAATTCTACCGGAAGGAGAAGGGGCAGTCAATCAACAGGGAATTGCATTTTACAGTAACCTAATCAATGAGTGTATAAGGCATGATATTGAACCAATCATCACTATGTTTCATTTTGATATGCCAGCAGCGCTTGATCAACGTGGCTCTTGGTCTAATCCGGATTCAGTACAATGGTTTGTGGAATATGCCAAAATTTTATTTTCTGCATTTGGGAATCGCGTACATTACTGGTTAACGATTAATGAACAGAATATTTTAACTCTGGTAGGACCGGTTATCGGCACTCTTAAGTTGCCAGAATCATGTGAAAATATGACACGTGAAATCTACCAGCAGAATCATCATATGCTGATTGCACAGGCGAAGGCTATGGTTCTTTGCCATGAGATGCTTCCAGACGCAAAAATAGGTCCAGCACCAAATATTTCTTTGATATATCCTCAAACATGTGACCCAAGAGATGTATGCGCAGCCCAGAACGCAAATGCATTACGGAATTGGCTTTATCTAGATGCGTATGTTTATGGGGAGTATAATCATATCGTTTGGTCATGGCTAAAGGATCAAAATGCAGAGCCGATATTTGCACCTGGTGATAAAGAAGCATTGAGAAATGCGCATCCGGATTACCTTGGTATTAATTATTATAATACGGCTGCCTGCCGTAAATATAATGATAGCGATGAGATTGGAGCTGTGTCTCAGCAGGAGAATAAGGGAGTAAAAAATCTGTATACAGGAGTCGTAAATCCTTTTTTAGAAAAAACAGAGTTTGGTTGGGAGATTGATCCGGAAGGCTTCCGTAATACAATACGAGAAATTTACTCTCGCTATCATTTACCGATTCTGATAACGGAAAATGGATTGGGAGCTTATGATGAACTCACAAAGGATGGGAAGGTGCACGATATATATCGTATCCAATACTTGGAAAAACATATCCGTCAGATGCAGCTTGCTATTCATGACGGCTGTATGATGATAGGATATTGTCCATGGTCAGCATTAGATCTTATTTCAACACATGAAGGTATGAAAAAACGCTATGGATTTATATATGTAAATCGTAGTGAATATGATTTAAAGGATTTGAAGCGGTATAAAAAAGATTCTTTCTACTGGTATCAAAAGGTAATTGCTTCCAATGGAAATGATTTGTCATTGTAATTGCAGGAAAGCAGTATTACGAATGAAACGTCTGCTTTTATCATGAAAAGAAATACTTATGTGTTTAAAAAGCTAATATATAAAAGCTAAAATAACTATTTATCGTATATGGAATATCTATATAGATACCTACAGGATTATATGCACCCTGCGGATTTCTGTTCGCGTTATATGCATACAATGGACAGGACCTTTTATCATAAAGTCATATATGAGGGTATGCTTACATACAGCTTGCCAATTACAAGGCGAATTGAACTTAGCAAACATCGCCTGTCGAATAAAAATTACCATATTTATGAAACAGTTATTCACATAAACGGGAAGATATGCTACATTATGGGTAAGAAAGAAGAGGGAACTGGTATGAAATTAGGTATTGCAGGAGCAGGCATGATCGTCGTACAGGGTCTGCTGGAATTTGTACATGATATTGAAGGGATTGAGCTGATCGGGATTTGTGCTACCAAGCGCTCTGAGGAAAAGCTGAAGAAATTAAGTGAGGAGCATGGAATCGCCCATACATACACCGATTATGAGGAAATGCTGAAGCTGGATGATATCGATACGGTATATGTGGCAATCAATAACCATCTGCATTATGAATTTAGCAAAAAAGCAATTTTAGCCGGCAAGCATGTAATCTGTGAAAAGCCGTTCACGGTACATGTGGATGAATTGAAGGAGCTGATTGCACTTGCAAAGCAGCACAATGTCATGCTGCTGGAGGCAATTACAAATCAGTATTATCCAAATTATCTGGAGCTGAAGAAACAACTGGGCAGAGTAGGAGACATCCATGTGGTATCCTGTAACTATTCACAGTATTCTTCCCGTTATGATGCATTTAAGCGTGGAGAGGTTCTGCCTGCGTTTAATGCGGATATGGCTGGAGGGGCACTAATGGATCTGAATGTGTACAATGTGCATTTTAATGCAGGTCTGTTCGGTATGCCGAAGGATGTGCAGTATTTCGCCAATATAGAAAAACGCGTAGATACATCCGGTATTCTGATTCTGGATTATGGTAGCTTTAAATCCGTATGTATCGCGGCAAAGGATTGTGCCGGACCTTCTCAGGCAGTAATCGAAGGTGAAAACGGATATCTGGAGGTGGAGGGCTCTGCTTCTGTATGCTCTGCGGTAGCTTATACATACCGGGATACAAAGGAAGAAGGACGCTTCAATTCGCATCCGGATGTACATCGTATGAAGTTTGAATTCATTGAATTTGAACGCATCGTGCGTGAAAAGGACTGGAAACGGGTAGAGGAAGGACAGCAGGAGAGTCTGATTGTGATGGATATCATCACCCAGGCAAGAGAAAAGGCAGGTCTGTAGCTATTATCGCTTGATTATTATGCAATAGAAAAAAGGGGCCTTACGTAACGTGGGTTGAGTGAAAAATCGCTCTAATTATTATGGGGTTTTCGTAGATATCTGCTATGCTCGATCGTATCATGGGCTCAAAAAAAGGTATGCGAGGTGTGATGATGCAGGCGCATACCTTTTTATATACAGCGTTCATAGCAAAACTCATGCATAACAAGATATTCAGCGAGTAGAGAAGGTGTCATACTGCTCTTTATGAAGGAAACAGGTATGGATGGTTGATTGCAAATGACAGGAAGGCAGCATCCGGGAAAGGGATGCTGATCACAATCGCTAGATGGGAAGTATCAGAGAAAGGAAGAAGGATGCCTATGGATTACCCTGCAGCATTAACCGATAGGAAAGTAAGTCCTCCTGATTACAGATGAGCCGTACATGATGCCGCTCGCATTGCTTTTGCAGCTGCTGGGAGACAGGGCCATCATAGATGATGACGGAAAGCTGTGCCATGGATAGCTCCAGATACTGAAAGGTTTTTCCGATTTTCGTATGATCCAGCAGTAAAATCGTATGATCTGCGTTATCATAAAATGCCTTCTTGATTTCCGCTTCCTCGGCATCATAGTTGAAGCAGCCCTTTTCAGGATGGAATGCAGGAGCGGATATAAAGCACCATTTCGCATGAAAGCGTCGGATATAGTCGATTGTTCCGTATCCGTAAATACTCGTTCTTTTCGGCATGTACCGTCCGCAGGTAATCTGAGCATGAAAGGCTTCATTTTCAGCGAGAATGCGTGCATTATTGACTCCGTAGGTCAGAATAGATAAATCCTTTTTTTCCAGCAGCTCCCTTGCCAGACAGAAACAGGTGCTACCACTGTCAAGAAACAGAGTATCACCATCCTGTACCAGACGGGCTGCCATGCGTGCAATCTCTGTCTTTTCCCGGATGTTCTCTTTTTGACGAAAGGTGAAGGGCCAGTCAACCATATCTGGATTGACGTAGGAAGCCCCGCCACGTGTTCGTTTAATAGAGCCCTCCTTTGCAAGCTGCATCAGATCTCGTCGTATCGTCGGCTCGCTTACGAAAATGGAACGTGCCAGTTTTTCCACGCTCATCGTTTTCTCATCTGCCAAAAGCTCCAGTATTTTTTTTCGTCGTTCCTCACTTAACATAGGGAAGACTCCTTTCCTTTTTTTATGCTGAAATATAATTGAATTATAGCGTAATCCTTTCCGGAATGAAACAGTTTCCATAGAAATTAAATAAAACGGTAGCTGCTAAGTATTTGAAATCATAGGCTGCGGTTTCTATTTCTAGATATATGTACCCAGTGGTTGACGGTTGATATTTTCATTTATATGTAAAATCGCAGATTAACACAACTTTTATGGTACAATAAAAGAAAATCGCAAGGAATCGCAATTTGTGAAGATGGCGTAAATTTCGTATACTGTCATTAGGAAGGAGAACAACACGTGAAGATACCAACCTTTGAGCGGCGTAATGATATCATTAGAACACTGCTGTTACAGGGCTATGTGAAAGCCCAGCTTTTGGCGGAGCAATATCAGGTAAGCATGGAGACAATTCGGAAGGATCTGACATATTTGCAGGACATCGGCATTGCACGCAAGGAATATGGCGGGGCATCTCTTTCGCAGCAGGATATTGAACAGAGTCTTCCCATCCGTATGGAGCATGGTACCCAAAAGCAGGAAATCGCCCGCTGTGCACTTGGCTTTTTGGAGGATGCCAAAGTCGTTTTTCTGGATGCTGGTACAACGGTGCATGAGCTGGCAAAGCTTCTGAATGATTATCGCCCACTTGATATTGTGACGAACTCACTGCTCGCATGGGATAGTCTGGATGCCGGACGCCACAACGTATTTCTCACTGGTGGAAAAAAACGGGAGAAAAACCGTTCGTTGACCGGCAGCTGGTGTGTACAGGCAATCGAATCGGTTCATGCGGATATCTGCTTTTTAGGGACAAGCGGGATTCTGGACAGAAAAGGCCCAACCACGCACTCCTATCAGGAGCTGGAGACAAAAAAGGCCATGGTGCGCCAAAGTGAGCGCGTCTATGTACTGGCGGATCATGATAAATTTCAGGAGTCAGGATTTCATACCATGTGCTTTTGGGAAGATATTGACGGTATCATCACAGATGGTTCTCTGTCCGCAAAAGCTTTTAAGCAGTATGAGAAAATCGTGCCAATCTGGATGGCACAGGAGGATGAAAATGAAAAAAATCGTCAAAATTCTGCCGTTTTATGAACCACGTATGTGGGGAGGCGGAGAGCGTCTGGAAAAGGAATTCAATTATCATACGGATGTACAGCCACTGGGAGAGGTTTATAATGTAGTCGCATTAAAGGGACATGCGGATTGTGCAGTACCGGAAATGGATATGACGCTTTCTGAATTATACAAGCAGTATCCGGACTGGTTCAACTGTGATACAGAAGAACTGCCGGTGCGCGTCAATATTCTGGATCCTATAGCGGATCTCTCCGTACAGCTGCATCCGGATGATGCGTTTGCCAGAGCATATAACGGCGGACGCGGAAAACCGGAGGCATGGGTTATTCTCGATACCACAGAGGATGGTAAAATCCAGTTTGGCCACAAGGCGAAGACGATAGAAGAATTCAGGGAAAAAACAGAGCAGCAGGACTGGGATGGCCTGTTAAAATATCTAAAGGCGGTAAAGGATGCATTCATCGACATTCCGGCAGGAACCCTGCATGCGATCGGTAGCGGCGTATTAACCTATAATATTTCAAGAAATGCAGATTGCACTCTTCGGTTATACGACTATGACCGCATCGATCCCTCCACTGGAAGGAAACGTGAAATTCAGCCGGAGCAGGTATATGAAAATGTAAATATGCCGGACACCTCAACTGAGTTTGTACGCTATCCAGCTTCCTTGGAGCGTGGCATTCATGTGACTAGATACTGGGATGAACCGGGACTGTATACACTTATGCGCCTTCAGGTTGAGAAGGAGGGAAGCTTTTCACATCCGCGTTTTGCATTTTATACCTGTGTAGAGGGGGAAGGAACTATACAGGGGGTACATATCAGAAAAGGTGAGACTCTGCTTGTTCCGGAAGGCTTGTGCATGCTGGAATTTAAAGGGAACATGGATGTCTTTCTGGCATCCTATCGAAATGAAGAGTAGCTTGTGAAATTACAAACGGCTTTGGATGTCATTGCAGAGTATGCATTCGCCTTAGCCACATGGTACAGGATTTTTGAATCAGTCTTCATCATGTAAAAGCTGATGGTAGATTTGGAGCTTTCTGAAAGAAACTTTTGATAAGTGTTTTTTGGTATACGAGGACAATTTGATAGAAGCATATAGAAGCTGCAATCTATAGATCCTTGTACCTTCAGCTGTTTAAGTAAGCTAGTTGCTGTTAGTTTTTGTTAACTGCTGGCACATATGTGAGGTAGCGTAATAAGAGGACAGTGTGATTGTAGGTTCTTACGCGATTTTGGGCATAAAAGAAGATTTCAAAATCTATTGTATTCTTCAATAGAAATGAAATCTTTTTTTTACAACTACCCTAAAGGGAGAAAGCGCCGCGCCTGCCTGCTCATCTTCTTTTTTGTACATTTCCGATTGCGATTTACAGTCGTATAAAATTTCACCTCCTCCATTTTTAGCTGCTTATACACATCCTAAAAAGCAGGTGAGACTATGTATGCTCTGTTCTTCTTTTTTCCCACTGCTCGTGCAGAAATACGGCGGCGAGATGCCGGGGAATTGCTTGCTGAAGGGATGTGAAGCTTCTGAAAGCACGACCTTACACCGTATGGCAGCACTGCTGTTTTCCAGCTACATGACAAAACTGATAGATACCTGACCGTGTTCTTCAGGTATAATAAAGAAAAGGAAATTTAGCGAACAGGCTAAGAAGAGAAAGAAGGGATTGTATGAAAATTCTGATAGCCGAGGATGATGAGGTATTGGCAAGAGAAATACAAATGGCCTGCACACGCTGGGGCTATACCGTGGATACCGTGCAGGATTTCCAGCAAATCGCAGAAACGCTAGCACAGCGGAAACCGGATCTTCTGTTGCTGGATATCAATCTTCCATATTATGACGGCTTTTACTGGTGTGAAGCAATTCGCAGATTTTCAACGCTTCCGATCTTGTTCATATCCAGTAGGGATCAGGATCAGGATAAAATCATGGCGATGATGAGCGGGGGCGATGATTATCTGCAGAAGCCCTTCTCTTTACCTCTGCTGATGGCGAAGTTGCAGGCGCTTTTGCGAAGGAGCTACGAATATGTCGGACATACCGTGATTGTACTGGCTGAATCCCTTTGCTACGATCTTGACAAAGGCGTGCTGCAGTATGAATCACAGGAGATTGTGCTGACCAGAACAGAGCATAAGATATTGCAGATCCTCGTTCAAAACCGTGGCAGTATCGTAAGCCGTGAGGAGCTGATGATGCAGATTTGGAGTACGGATGAATTTATATCGGATGGCTCCTTGACTACCGGCATTTCACGCTTAAAGGCAAAGCTGCGTCTGTACTGTGATGAGGATTTGATACAGACACGCAAGAAACAGGGGTATCTGCTGTTATGAAGGGCTGGCTGAAGGACAGGCGTTTATGCATTTATATACTGACAGCGGTGCTGCTTATTTACCATCTGTATTTTCTCTGGCTTTCCTCTGTGAAAATGGAGCTGTCCGAACTGCTTTATGCGGATTTCATGCTGTTCGTGGTGATTGGAGTGTGTACCGTCTATGATATGTATCGATGGATAAAGAAGACAAGGGATTGGCAAAATGCAATGCAGACAGCTTCCTATGTACTGAATGAGGAGCTGGAGGATACGGGGGCACTGGAAACGGTGCTGGTACATAATGAGCAGGAATACCTTAGAAAACAAAAGGAGCATTATATGCAACAGCAGGAGCTGCAGGACTACATATCCCGCTGGTCGCATGAAATAAAGCTGCCGCTGGCTGCCCTGCGAATGATGAATGAGCGAAATTCCGATGCCGCTTTGCGAAAAGATATACAGGAGCAGCTGGAGAAAATGGAGCGTCAGCTGCATATGATGCTGTGCACTGCCAAAGCCTGGATGCCGGCAGGGGATCGCAGCATTGCGAAAATTGAATTGAAAAAAGCCATTCAAAGCGCTGTGAAAAATGCTTCCTATTTTCTGATTCACGAGGGCTTTGAAATTCAAATCGAGGATTCTGTGGATATCCTTGTCCTCAGTGATGAACAATGGCTTGTCTATATGCTGGATCAGCTGATATCCAATGCTGTCAAATATCACAAAGAGCACCCAGTGCTTACCTTTTCCTGTGAAGTGAGGGAATTTGCTGTTCTCCATGTTCGGGATAATGGCATCGGGATTCGTCAGGAGGAGCTTGCAGCGGTGTTTGAACGGGGGTATACGGGAAGAAATCAACGCAATGGGGCCTATCGCTCGACGGGAATGGGGCTGTATTTTGTACGCAAGATTGCAGACCTTCTGGGGCATACGGTAGCCATCACCTCTCGTGAACAGGACTATACGGATATACAGATTACCTTTTCCCATGACGGCGATTTCTTTCATATGACAGATTTGTAAGGTTACGTGTAAAAACTGTCATCTTGCGGTAAGGATTTTACAGGCACAGACATGGTATGCTTAACCTGTAAGGAGGAATCTGAAGATGAACGAAATCATGAAAATAAGAAATCTGTCGAAAATTTACGGGAAAAAAGAGGTAAGAACGACGGTACTGAATAATCTGTCACTGGATATTGAGGAAGGGGATTTCATCGCGGTCATGGGTCCCAGCGGGGCAGGGAAGAGTACGCTTTTGAATCTGTTGAGTACGATTGACAAACCGACACAGGGCAGCATCATACTGGATGGGCAGGAGCTGACAGCCATTCGCAATGATAAGCTGGCAAAGCTTCGCAAGGAACACATCGGCTTTATCTTTCAGGATTACAATCTGCTGGATAATATGACGCTGATGGACAATATCGCCCTGCCGCTTTCTTTGTCCAACGAGAAGGCAAAGAACATACAGCAGCGTGTGCAGGAAATGGCAAGGCTGTTTCATCTGGAGGAGCATCTGAAAAAGTATCCGCATCAGCTAAGCGGAGGCCAAAAGCAGCGTGGAGCCGCTGCACGTGCACTGATTCGCAATCCCCGCATTGTGTTTGCGGATGAACCGACAGGCGCACTGGATTCCAAAAGCAGCCGTGAGCTATTATGCAGCCTGAAGAAAATCAATGAGGAGCGCAATGCGACGATTCTGATGGTCACACACGATGCCTTCAGTGCCAGCTATGCCCGAAAGGTGTATATGCTGAAGGACGGAGAGATATTTACAACGCTACATGCGGACGCAAAGCGTTTCATATTCTATGAGCGCATCCTGCAGCTGCTCGCTTCCATGGGAGGTGACTGATATGCAGATACTGCGTCTGAGTATTGCGAATTTCAAACGCAATATCCGGTTTTATCTGTCCTATATTCTGTCTCTTTCCTTCTGCGCCTTTATCCTGTATGATTTTCTTGCCTTGATGGACTCCGGACTGCTGGAAATCATGGGGAAAAAGAATCAAGAATTCAGTGATATGATTCTGATTTCTATGATTGTCGTACTGCTGTTCTTCGTCTTCTGCTTTATCTGGTATGCGACCAACGTGTTTTTGAATTTACGGAAGAAGGAAATGGGAACCTTTATTTTCATGGGGCCGGATCAAAGAGAAATCTCCCGTATGTATACGCTTGAAATGCTGTTGGCAGCGCTGAGTGCTCTCTTGCTCGGTATTTGTGCAGGTGCTGTGTTCTTTAAGCTGTTTGCCATGCTGTTTTTTCAGCTGAGTGGTATGGAAGCGGATATCTCTATGCGCTTTTCCTTCGGATCCGCTCTGCAATGTGCCGCAGCCTTTCTCATTCTATATCTGCTTCTTGCTATAAAAGGATATCTTTCCATCGTAAAGACGAGCATCAGGGATATGCTGGAGGCAACCCGTCAGCGCGAGGTGGTAAGGGCTACAGGGCTTCGTGCATTGCTTTCCTCTCTGCTTTCTTCCATTCTGCTGATTGGCGGTTATTTTTGTGCTATGCAGATTGGGGAAATGGACAGCTTCAGCTATATGCTGCTTGCTGTTGTTCTGGTCATTGTCGGTGTGTATGGCCTGTATCGCTCGCTGTTTCCCTATCTTCTACAGCAGCTATCAATGAAAAAAGACTTTCTATATCGAAAGCAGCGGACCTTATGGATCAACAATCTGGTATTTCGCGTAAAGAAAAATTATCGTACCTATGCCATTGTAACCATTATGATGCTGTGCTCCGTCAGTGCGCTAAGTGCAGGGCTGGCTTTTAAGCAGCGTTATGATGCCATGGTGGCAGGGGAGGAACAATTCTCCTACATTCTGCTCAGTGCACAGCCCATTCCGACAGAAGACCTTAACAAAGCAGCGGCGGCTTATGGAACCATGGAGTATCAGGCAGAGCTGCAGGGCTTTCCTTATACCTATGAGGATGAAAACCATCTGGTCTATACAGATATGGTACTTTCCTATACAGACTATGAGACATATTGTAAAAGCATTCATAAACAGGTGCTCGCCAAGGAGCCGAAACCGGGAAACGGTCTTCGTCTATCAAAGAAATATCTGATTTCCATGGCGAATGAGGGTGAGGATATCGTTCCCTTTCCTCAACGCTCTATTCGTATTCAGGAAAAGAGTGAGGAGTATTATTTTGGAATCATGCAAAACAATATGAATTTTATCATTCTGAATGATGAGGACTATATGGCTGTTATCGATGAAAAAACGCAATATATGCATATGCAAATGGTACAGCTGGATACCGCTGTCAACATCAAAGAGCTTCGCAAGACATTGGCACCGCTGAGCGATGGACAGATTTCAGCTATGGGGGTTGATCCCGAAAATGATGATCTGGCATTTATCCGTGTAATGTACGCTGCCTGCGTCTTCATGTTTCTAGTTTTCATTGTATCCTGCGGTGGCGTGATCTTCATGAAAACCTGCAATGATGCGGATGATGATTATGGTCGTTGTCAGATTCTGAAAAATATCGGCATATCGAAAAAAGATATGAAAAAAGCCATTCACAGGGAACTGGGCTTCACCTATATCATGCCCCTGCTGCTGACTGCAATATCCAGTGTGTTCATCATTCATGCCATTGAACGGGTTATGCGCACAAACACACTGCTGCCGATCAATCTTTTAACACTGGCGGTTGTCTTCCTGTTCGATCTGATACTGTATTTTGGTTCTGTACAGATGTATGAAAAACGCTGTGGACTTGCGGATGATAAGCAGAGGTAAGGATAAGCATAAAAATACAGCAGGTACGGTATACAAAAAAGCATATAGAGGAAATGCATGCTGCATGTACAGACTGCATAATATGATAGTCTAGATCTATTCTGAGCACGAAAATAAATAATATCCTATGCGTCATAAAGCATATACAAGGCTTCTTTTCAATCTCAAATCGGGCAGCTTCAACAGAGATAGAAAACGCTGCATGTATTTGAATGTGAAGAATTATGTGTAAGCTTACAAGGCGCTATCTTTCAACCTCTTGTAGACTGGAGTATGATTCCTTATACCGGAGCACTTTTCCGTGTGTGATATCCTGATCGTTTACCGGCCTCCTATACGTATCAAACGCGGCTGCCACATGCCTCTTGTAGCCTATCCGTATAAAGAAAGTATCATTAAGATAAACGTAGAGCGAACAACAGTATCGCTCTACGTTCCTTCTTGCACGCAAAAAGGAAGCTTACCTAGCTTCCTAAAATAACAGATATCTAAATGCTCGCAGGGATACATAATGTAATAATGTACACGCTTTTTTTGACGAACACTCTTGCATCACCATCATTGAAGCGATACACCGGCATGTCATATGCGGGTATCTTGCCTTCGCTTATTTAAAATCTGGAATCACCCATGTAAGGATATCAAAAATTATACCGATGATTCTGCATTGTTTATCACCTTTGATTTTATCTTTTGCCACATATGCTATTTGTTCGATGGTATATCCTTCCTTTAACAGCTCTGCTACCTCCTCCTCCGTAAATTT
>OGFC01000736.1_pt1 | contig 26374 bp, 21 predicted proteins | sample 1570841 | NCBI WGS metagenome assembly OGFC01 (sample SAMEA2582137, study PRJEB24529) | metagenome | biome: Human gut stool | place: China | collected 2011 | reverse complement strand
TAGTACATTTAGACGCACTTAATATTTATAATATATCAAAACGTCGTATATTTGCATAGTAATAAAACAAAAGGTAACAATAACAGGAGTAAAATAAATAAAATGACAAATCAAATTACATTCACAAAGATGCACGGAGCCGGAAACGACTATATATACGTGAACACAATGGCTTATCCGCTTGAAAATCCGGAAGAACTGGCCATCAGGTGGAGCGCCCCGCACACGGGTATCGGATCGGATGGATTAGTCTTAATAGGAACATCGGAAAAAGCCGATTTCAGCATGCGGATCTTCAACGCTGACGGCTCGGAAGCCATGATGTGCGGCAATGCTTCGCGCTGTATCGGCAAATACGTTTACGAGACGGGACTGACCGATAAGGAAACGGTTACCCTGGAAACTTTATCCGGTATCAAAGAGCTCCGACTGAAGATATCCTCCAACGGCAGCGTCAGCGAAGTAACCGTCGACATGGGAATCCCCGAAATAAACGGAACGCCCCTCGAACTGGAAGCCGGCGGACAAACTTACACCGGCACGAGCGTATCGATGGGCAACCCTCATCTGGTTATTTTTGTTAATGATATAGACAAGATCGACTTACCGGCCATCGGCCCGCTACTGGAGCATCACCCGCTCTTCCCCGACCGGACAAACGTAGAGTTCGTGCAGGTATTGAAAGAGGATGAAGTCCGGATGCGGGTATGGGAACGGGGCTCGGGCATTACCCAGGCCTGCGGAACAGGTGCCTGCGCCACAGCAGTGGCAGGCATAACAAGCGGTAAGACGAAACGCAAGACGAAGGTGATCATGGACGGCGGCCCGCTTACCATCCAATGGGACGAAAGTTCCGGAAAGGTCTTTATGACCGGAGAAGCAGTCACCGTATTTGAAGGAACAATTAAAATATAGCAACACGAATGGCAGGCTGTCCTGCCCTGAACACAACAACAACATAAAACAATAGAACGAGTATGGCACTGATTAATGAACACTTCCTGAAACTACAAAACAGTTACCTGTTTTCCGACATCGCAAAAAAGGTAAACAGTTTCAAAGTAACACACCCTAAAGACAAAATAATCCGTATGGGGATCGGTGATGTAACACAGCCCCTGGCTCCTGCCGTCATCGAAGCCATGCATAAAGCGGTTGATGATCTGGCAACCACGGACAACTTCCACGGTTATGGCCCTGAACAGGGATACAGTTTCCTGATCGACGCCATCATCAAGAATGATTATGCCAGCCGCGGCGTCTTCCTGGAACCGGGAGAGGTATTTGTCAGCGACGGTGCCAAAAGCGATTGTGGTAATATAGGCGATATTCTTCGCCACGACAACAGCATCGGGGTACTCGATCCGGTTTACCCCGTATATATAGACTCCAACGTCATGAGCGGACGTACCGGAGTATTGGAAGACGGCAAATGGAGCGATGTTGTTTATATCCCTTGCACGGAAGCGAACAACTTCACGCCCGAATTGCCCGCTCGCAGGGTGGATATCCTCTACCTCTGCTACCCGAACAACCCGACAGGCACTACCCTGACTAAAGACGAGTTGAAAAAATGGGTAAATTATGCACTGGCTAACGACGTCCTGATCATGTACGACTCGGCTTACGAGGCTTACATCCGGGATCCGAACATCCCCCATTCGATCTATGAGATCAAAGGGGCGAAGAAGGTAGCCATCGAATTCCGCAGCTTCTCGAAGACCGCGGGTTTCACCGGAGTACGTTGCGGATATACGGTTGTCCCCAAAGAGCTTAACGGCTTCACCCTGGGGGGCGAACGGGTTCAGTTGAATAAGCTATGGAACCGGCGCCAGACAACCAAATTCAACGGAACCAGCTATATCACCCAGCGGGGTGCCGAAGCGGTTTACTCTCCGGAAGGAAAAGAACAAGTAAAAGCAACGATCAATTACTATATGACCAACGCTCATATCATGAAAGAAGCCATTCAGGGATGCGGCCTGAAGGTGTGGGGTGGCGAAAACGCTCCTTACCTTTGGATAAAAGCACCTAAAGACCTCAGCTCCTGGAAATTCTTCGATAAGCTGTTGTATGAAGTAAATATCGTTGGGACACCGGGCGTAGGATTCGGCCCGAGTGGCGAAGGTTATCTGAGACTCACCGCCTTTGGCGACAGGGACGATACTTTGGAAGCTATGGCCAGGCTGAAAAAGTGGCTCTGATCATAACGACATAGCGGAAAGGCGCACCCCGCTTCGTTACCGGCAAAGGCTTTTATAAACAAAAAGAGAAACATTATGGAAACAATGACTTTCAGGCAGTCAGCTTTGACTGCTACGGCTCTACTTATGTCTTTTGCGACCTTTGCACAGGAAGAAAAACAATTTGAAATCGCGCCTTCTGCCGACCTTGTCAGCAGCTATGTATGGCGCGGGGTGTACCAGACAGGGGCATCTGTCCAGCCGAGCATCAACTTATCGTATGCCGGCTTCTCTCTCACGGCGTGGGGTTCCACGGATTTTTCCAGCTTAAGCGATCCGGATAAGGGGAAAGAGTTCGACCTCACAATAGGATACGGGATCGGCGGATTCAGTATAGGAGTTACAGATTACTGGTGGGCAGGCGAAGGACATCGCTACGGGGATTACTCGAACAGCCACTTCTTTGAAGGAACTGCCGGCTACAATTTCGGCGAGTCGTTTCCCCTGGGCATAACCTGGAGTACGATGTTTGCCGGTGGCGACAAGAAAGCGGACGGCGACCGGCGGTTCTCTACCTACGTCGAAGCGGCCTACGACTTCAGCGTATTGGGTGTGGATGTCACCCCGAGCATCGGAGTCTCCCCCTGGACAGGAATGTACCACCGCGAAGGCAAAGACGGCTTCGCCCTCTGCACCATCGCCTTCAAGGCCAGTAAGGAGATAAAGATAACAGACTCGTTCTCGTTGCCGGTCTTTGCCCAGGCGATCGTAGCTCCTAACCAGGACAATGTGTTTTTAGTTTTCGGACTAAGTATAAAGTAATTAATTAATGATTTAGGTTATCTCATGAAAAGGATCGTATAGGGAAGCCGGCCGCAAACATCGATTTTATAGAATGTTATACCGCTAAACCACCTGACTATGGCGGGCTGCTCTATACTCCTTTTTATCAACTATTAAACAGTAAGGTTATGAAAAAGATTGAAGCTATTATTCGTAAGACCAAGTTTGAGGAAGTGAAAGAAGCGCTTCTCGAAGCAGACATTGAATGGTTCTCTTACTACGACGTGAGAGGTGTCGGCAAAGCCCGGCAGGGACGCATCTACCGCGGAGTCGTTTATGACACCAGCTATATAGAGCGTATCCTCATCTCCATCGTTGTGCGCGACAAGAACGTGGAGAAAACAATACAGGCCGTCATCAGCGCCGCACAAACGGGTGAGATCGGCGACGGACGTATCTTCGTCATCCCCGTGGAAGACTCCATCCGCATCCGCACCGGCGAAAGGGGAGACATCGCACTCTACAATGCCGAACAGGAGAAATGACCCACGGAACCAGACAAAATAACAAACGAAACAAATACAAACGATTATGGACACGACATATACTATTACAGATTTAGCACTATCGCTCGACACCGTATGGATGCTGCTGGCAGCCATGCTTGTATTCTTCATGCAACCGGGATTTGCCCTGGTGGAAGCCGGCTTCACCCGCACCAAGAACACCGCCAACATATTAATGAAGAACCTGCTCGACTTCTCGCTCGGTTCGTTGCTGTTCTGGGCGGTCGGCTTCGGAGTCATGTTCGGGGCAGGCGGGTTTATCGGGATGCCGCATCTCTTCAACATCAGCTTTTACCAGACAGAATTGCCCGTCGAAGGTTTCCTGATCTTCCAGACCGTGTTCTGCGCTACGGCGGCCACCATCGTTTCGGGTGCTATGGCGGAACGTACGAAGTTCTCCATGTACCTGGCCTATACGGTGCTGATCAGCGTACTGATCTATCCTGTCAGCGGTCACTGGACATGGGGCGGAGGCTGGCTGATGAACGGTGAAGCGGGTAGCTTTATGATGAATACCTTCGGAACGACTTTCCACGACTTCGCCGGATCGACCGTCGTGCATTCTGTCGGCGGATGGGTCGCCCTGGTAGGCGCCGCCATCATAGGCCCCCGCATCGGCAAATACGGCAAAGACAGGAAATCGCGTGCCATCCCCGGTCATAACCTGACCATTGCTTGCCTGGGTGTCTTTATCCTTTGGTTCGGCTGGTTTGGTTTCAACCCCGGATCGCAACTGGCCGCCGCCGGCGAGGGCAACCGCCTGGCTATCTCGCATGTATTCCTGACCACCAACCTGGCTGCTTGCGCAGGCGGATTCTCCTCCCTGATCGTTGCCTGGATGAAATATAAGAAACCGTCGTTGTCGCTGACCCTCAACGGGGTATTGGCCGGACTGGTCGGCATCACCGCCGGTTGCGACCTGGTGTCGCCTGTCGGGGCTGTCCTGATCGGTGCGATCTGCGGAACGGTCATGATCTTTGCCGTCGACTTTATCGACCATGTGATGAAGATAGATGATCCGGTCGGTGCCTCATCGGTACACGGAGTCTGCGGATTTCTCGGAACCATACTGACCGGATTGTTCGCCACCGAAGAAGGCCTCTTCTACTCCGGTAGCTCAAACTTCCTGCTGGCACAACTTTTCGGAGCCGTCGTGGTAGGATGCTGGGCGGCAGGAATGGGATTCGTGGTCTTTAAAGGACTCGATATCGTACATGGCCTCCGCGTCCCTGCCCGTGTAGAGGAAGAAGGGCTCGACATCTACGAGCATGGTGAGACGGCTTACAACAGTTAGGTAGGTGTTGCACCACCCGGATGATGCAGACTACCTCACCGGGATGGTGCAGGTAACACCATCGGGATAGTGTAAACTACACCATCCCGATGAGGTGATCAACAACATCCGGATGAGGTAACACCTCGCTCGGGAAGGTAAGGATTCCCTCTCCTCCCGTATCGACAAGAACAATCAACATTTTAAACTATATACACTATGTCACTGATTATTCCAAAAGATTACAAGCAGACGCTTACACCGGAGACAACGGAACAGGCGATCCAGTTGTTAAAGTCCAGTTTCCAAGAGAAGTTGTCGAAGTCACTGAACCTGCGCCGCGTAACGGCACCGCTCTTTGTCCTCTCGGGCACCGGCATCAACGACGACCTGAACGGGGTAGAACGTCCCGTCACCTTCCCCATCCATTGCATGGGCGACCGTAAGGCCGAAGTGGTTCACTCGCTCGCCAAATGGAAACGGATGAAGCTGGCCGCTTACCGCATCCCGGCCGGCTACGGCCTTTATACGGATATGAATGCCATCCGCGGCGATGAAGATCTCGACAACCTCCACTCCCTGTACGTCGACCAATGGGACTGGGAAAAGACCATCCGCCCGGAAGACCGTAACCTGGATTACCTGAAGCGCACCGTGCGCTCCATCTATACGATACTGAAAGAAATCGAGGAGATGGTTTACATCCAATATCCTCATATCACTCCTTCCCTGCCGGACAACATCACATTCATCCATTCGGAAGAGTTACAGAAGATGTATCCGGGCACTCCTCCCCGTGAACGCGAAAACAAAGCCGCCGAGAAGTTCGGTGCCATCTTTGTAATCGGCATCGGCGGCGAACTGCTCAACGGCGAGAAGCATGACGGACGCGCACCGGACTACGACGACTGGAGCACGGTCAACTCCGACGGCTTCAACGGCCTGAACGGCGACATCATCCTCTGGAACGACGTGCTGGGATGTGCCTTCGAGCTTTCATCGATGGGCATCCGTGTCGACAAAGAAGCACTTCAACGCCAGTTGAAGGAACGCGGATGCCCCGAACGTGCCGGACTGGAATTTCATAAGATGCTACTGGAAGGCCACCTGCCCCAATCCATCGGGGGCGGTATCGGGCAGAGCCGTCTCTGCATGTTCTTCCTCAGCAAAGCGCATATAGGCGAGGTGCAGGCGTCGATCTGGCCTGCCGAACAGGCGGAAGTTTGCAGACAACATAACATTATTCTCTTATAACCCACGAATAAACAATCACTATAAAATCAGGTATTATGTCAAAGTTAAGATTCAGAGTAGTAGAGTCGGCCTTCAAGAAAAGAGCCGCAGAAGTAGCCGAACCGGCAGAACGTCCTTCGGTATATTTCGCCAAGAACGTGTTCAACCGCGAGAAGATGTTCAAATATCTTCCGGAGAAGGCCTACGCCCGACTGGTAGACTCTATCGACAACGGCACTCCCCTCGACCGCGAAACGGCCGATGCGGTGGCCGCAGGTATGAAGAAATGGGCGATCGAAATGGGAGCCACCCACTACACCCACTGGTTCCATCCGTTGACAGAGGGTACCGCCGAGAAGCACGATGCCTTTGTGGAACACGACGGTAAAGGCGGAATGATGGAAGAGTTTGCCGGTAAGCTTTTGATACAACAGGAACCGGATGCGTCCAGCTTCCCGAACGGCGGTATCCGCAACACCTTCGAAGCCCGCGGTTACTCGGCCTGGGATCCTTCGTCGCCGGCCTTTATCGTTGGCGACACCTTGTGCATCCCGACGATCTTTATCGCTTATACCGGTGAGTCGCTCGACTATAAGGCGCCGTTGCTGAAAGCGTTGGAGGCCGTCAACAAAGCGGCGGTCGATGTATGCCATTACTTCAATCCGGATGTGAAGAAAGTCTATTCTTACCTGGGCTGGGAACAGGAATACTTCCTGGTGGACGAAGGTCTGTATGCCGCCCGTCCCGACCTGTTGCTTAGCGGACGTACGTTGATGGGACACGAAAGCAGCAAGAACCAGCAACTGGAAGACCATTACTTCGGTGCCATCCCGACCCGCGTAATGGAATTTATGAAAGAACTTGAAATAGAATCCCTCAAACTGGGTATTCCTTTGAAAACCCGCCACAATGAAGTCGCCCCTAACCAGTTCGAGCTGGCTCCTATCTTCGAGGAATGCAACCTGGCCAACGACCATAACCTGCTGGTGATGGCGCTGATGCGTAAGATATCCCGCAAGCATGGGTTCCGTGTGTTGTTGCACGAAAAGCCGTTCAAAGGGGTGAACGGATCAGGTAAACATAACAACTGGTCGTTGGGTACCGACACCGGGATCGGCCTGATGGGGCCGGGAAAGACACCGGAAGATAACCTGCGTTTTATCACCTTCGTGGTCAATGTGCTGATGGCCGTCTACCGTCATAACGGGTTGTTGAAAGCCAGTATCTCCTCTGCCACCAACGCCCACCGCCTGGGGGCTAACGAGGCACCGCCTGCTATCATCTCCAGTTTCCTCGGCACCCAGCTATCACAAGTATTGGAGCATCTGGAAAAGAGCGAACCCGAAGACCTGATGCTGGCCGGCAAGCAGGGAATGAAGCTCGATATCGCCCGCATCCCCGAGCTACTGATCGATAACACCGCCCGTAACCGCACCTCCCCCTTTGCTTTCACCGGCAACCGTTTCGAGTTCCGCGCCGTAGGCTCCGAAGCCAATTGTGCCTCCGCCATGCTCGCCCTCAACGCCGCCGTAGCCGAACAATTGAAGCTCTTCAAAGCCGAAGTCGACGCGAAGATCGCCGGGGGTAAAGAGAAATTTGCGGCCATCCTCGAAGTGCTCCGCAAAGACATCAAGACCTGCAAAGCCATCCACTTCGATGGCAACGGCTATAGTGACGAATGGAAAGCCGAAGCCTTGCGCCGTGGACTGGATTGCGAAACAAGCGTGCCGCTGATCTTCGACAACTACCTGAAGGAGAGTAGCATCCGAATGTTCGAATCGACCGCCGTCATGAACCGCAAGGAGCTGGAAGCCCGCAACGAGGTGAAATGGGAAACCTACACCAAGAAGATCCAGATCGAAGCCCGCGTGCTGGGTGACCTGGCGATGAACCATATCATCCCGATGGCAACCCGTTACCAGACATCTCTGATCGATAACGTGTACAAGATGAAAGACCTTTTCCCGGCGGAGAAAGCCTCCGTCCTCTCCGCCCGTAACCTGGAAATCATCGAGGATATCGCCTGCCGTACCAACTTCATCAAAGAGAAGGTAGACGAAATGGTCGAAGCCCGCAAGGTGGCCAACAAGATCGAAAGCGAACGCGAGAAGGCAATCGCCTACCACGATACCATCGTCCCGATGCTGGAAGAGATCCGCTACCACATCGACAAGCTGGAACTGGTGGTGGACGACCAAATGTGGACGTTGCCGAAGTACCGCGAATTATTGTTTATCCGATAAAAACCACACACTCTTTCTGAGAGCCGGGATCTCTCCCATCGTATCCCGGCTCTTCACTTCAGACAATAGTTTTTTGTTGATTGTTTTGTGTTGCAAGGGAAGCATGCTGAGAAGTATGGCTTCCCTTCTTTTATTTTCCCAAAGAAATGCATACCTTTGAAGCATCATTATATAAGAAAGGAGTTTACGTTATGACGGCAATGGAAATACAACAAAGGAAAAAGAATTTCATCCGTAATTATCTGGACGAGATAGATAGTCTGGAAATGATGGAAAAACTGGAAAAGTGCACAAAGCGAATACTGAATAAAAAAGCAACCGTTTTGTCCCCTATTGCTTTTAGTATCGAAGAAGCCAACAAAGAGATTGACCTGGCAGAACAAGAACTAAGTGAAGGCAAGGGTATCAAGGAATCAGAAATGCATCAATTCTTTGAAGAATGGAGAAAGAAATTGAAGTAATCTGGGCACCGCGTGCACAAAGACAAGCAGATTTAGCCATCACCTATTGTCTGAAAACGACCATTTAATACATATTGTTTTACTATGGGATTGCCGGCAAGACCCCGATAAACTCAAACACGCTATTCGATAAAATATAAACAAATATGAACTACGGATTTGTAAAAGTAGCAGCATCCGTCCCCCACGTACAGGTGGCGGATTGTTTTTATAATATTCAGCAGATAGAAGGGCTGATGCGCAAGGCCTCGGAAAAGGACGTACAGATAATCGCCTTCCCCGAAATGTCCGTGACGGCCTATACCTGCCTGGATTTGTTCTCCCAGCAAACGTTACTGAAGAATGCGGAACAAGCCTTGTTGACGCTGGTCGGCAACACCGGCGATCTGAACCTGCTTACGATTGTCGGTGCCCCGTTGGTTACGGAAAACAGGCTGATCAATGCCGCCATCGTCTTTCAGAACGGAAAGATACTCGGAGTCGTTCCGAAAACATATATTCCTAACTATAAGGAGTTTCAAGAGAAACGCTGGTTTACCTCAGCCACGGAGCTACAGGAAAATACGATCCGGATAGGGAATAACGAATATCCGATGGATAGCCACCTGCTATTCACCGCCGGACAGGCAACCGTTGGTATCGAGATATGCGAAGACTTGTGGGTTCCTGTCCCCCCCAGCTCCCTGCTGGCGATGGAAGGGGCGAATATCCTGGTCAATATCTCTGCCAGCAACGAGCTGATCGGAAAACATCATTACCTGCGTTCGCTGATCTGCCAGCAATCCGCCCGTTGTATGGCCGGATATGTATATGCTTCGGCCGGGTTCGGAGAATCGAGCACCGACCTGGTCTTTGCCGGCAACGGTATCATTGCCGAAAACGGGAACCTGTTGGAAGAGTCTCCCCGCTTCACCATGCAGGAGCAACTCACCATCAGCGAAATAGATATCGAGAACCTACAGAACGACCGCCAGGTAAATACAAGCTTCATGCACGGGACTTCCGTTCTGCCGACCGGCCGGGCCACCCGCATCCCTTTTGCCCTGGCCGAAGGTTCAGATAAACAAGTATTGACCCGTCCGGTCGATCCTCATCCGTTTGTCCCGTCCGGTGATGCATTGAAAGAACGTTGCGAAGAAATCTTCCAGATACAGGTAGCCGGGCTGGCTAAACGGTTGGTTCATACCCATTCTAAAACGGCCGTTGTCGGTATCTCCGGCGGTCTCGACTCTACCCTGGCCCTGCTCGTTACCGTCATGACTTTCGACGCCCTCCGTATCCCCCGCCATCAGATACTCGGTATCACTATGCCGGGCTTCGGAACGACCGATCGCACCTATACCAATGCCTGCGACCTGATCCGTTCATTGGGTGTCACCCTGAAAGAGATCTCTATCAAGGATGCCTGCATCCAACATTTCAAAGACATCGACCATGCCCCGTCTGTGCACGACGTAACCTACGAAAATAGCCAGGCCCGCGAACGCACCCAGATCCTGATGGACGTAGCCAATCAGGCAAACGGCCTGGTGATCGGTACCGGCGACCTTTCGGAACTGGCCTTAGGTTGGGCTACCTATAATGGCGACCATATGTCGATGTACGGCGTAAACGGTAGTATCCCGAAAACGCTTGTTAAATACCTGGTAGAATGGGTGGCCCTTAACCGCGTGGACGAAGCCTCCCGCGCCACCTTGCTGGATATCGTAGACACTCCCATCAGCCCGGAACTGATCCCGGCCGACGAAAACGGCAATATCAAACAGAAAACGGAAGACCTCGTGGGCCCTTACGAACTCCACGACTTCTTCCTCTATCATTATCTCCGTTTCGGTGCGTCTCCCTCCAAAATATATTACCTGGCTCAGAAAGCCTTCGGAGATAGCTACGAGAAGGAAGTAATCAAGAAATGGCTCCATACTTTCTTCCGCCGTTTCTTCCAGCAACAATTCAAACGTAGTTGCCTGCCCGACGGCCCGAAAGTAGGCTCCGTCAGCCTCTCCCCCCGTGGCGACTGGCGCATGCCGAGCGATGCAATGGCAACGATGTGGCTAAAAGAGATAGAGCAATTATAAAAGCAAACAAAAGCGGCTACCGGAAAACCCGATAGCCGCTTCTTATTTTATCGATTATCTACCGATTACATACCGAATGCAGGTTTACGGTGAATCCACTGACCGCGAGTGAAGTCGGGGAAGTCAACCAAGGCACCGCCACGGGCGATAGACATTTCAGACAAACCGGAGATAGCACTCCAAGCGGCCGCATCATAGCAATCCATAGGAGCCGGCTTCTTGTTCTTGATAGCATCGATCAGGTCGTACATCATGATAAAGTCCATACCACCGTGACCGGCTTCTTTTGCCTGGGCATCCAACTGAGCCCATAGTTTGTGGTCGTATTTCTTGAACCATTCGTCAGAGTCGTCCCAACGGTGAGGTTTGGACTTGCCCTGTACATACACATGGTCGCCATCGTTCATCCACAAACCTTCGGTTCCCTGAACACGGAAGCCCAGTGAATAAGGACGAGGAGAGTTTGTATCGTGTGTAACGATAATCGTCTGGCCGTTCGCACATTTAATCATAGAAGTCACGATATCACCCAGGTTGAAGCGAACCTTAGCCAACGGATGATTTTCGCCACCGTTATCTACAATGAACTTATGCAATCCGCGAGATTGTGTAGCCATAGCCGACAAAGAAAGGAAACGGTTACCGCGGTTGATGTCCATACAATTGGCAACCGGGCCGATCCCGTGAGTCGGGTAAATATCACCGTTACGTGTTACGGAATGTTGTGTACGCCATTGAGCTTCGGCAAAAGCCGTCGGGCCCATACGCAGGTCACCGCTTCCGGGTACATAGTTATAATTCTTTCCATCGTTGAACTTCACTTCACGCAAGTCGTGTTCGTAACCGCAACCACCGTGTAGCAATTCGCCGAACAAACCTTCGCGAACCATATTCAATGCCGCCATGCAATCGCGACGATAGCAAACATTTTCCATGATGTTCAGATGGCTACCCGTAGCTTCCGATACGTTCACCAGATCCCAGCATTCTTCAATTGTATTAGCCGCAGAAACTTCCACGCCCACATAAGGAACACCAGCTTTCATAGCCGCAACCGACATCGGAACGTGCCATTCCCACGGGCTGGCGATGATCACACAATCGAATTCTTCGTTATTCAACATCTTCTCAAATTCACGTTCGCCACCTTTGTACACTTTAGGCGCATCCACGTTAAACTTAGCGATGTGTTTCAACGTACGATCGATCGGGCCCTGCTGGATGTCGCAGATGGCAACAATCTTATTTCCAGGGATAGCCAGCACATTGTTGATGTGTTCATGACAACGTGAACCGGTTCCGATAAAACCGAAACGCAATTTGCCGTCATCTTTTCCGGCTGTTTTTTTCTTCTGAGGTTCAGATGAACCTGTCACGGTAGTAGCCGAGGCATTGCCTGCCATAGCCAGTCCAGCCGCACCAACTCCGGCGGCGGTCATTTTCTTAAGAAAGGAACGACGAGTGTTTTCCATGTTCTCTATTTAGTATTTTATGTTAAGTGGGCAAATTTATAAATAATTAATCAACTTCTCAATATGGTTTAGCCAAAAAGAATTAATCTAAATTTCCCGTTAATAATTTGTAATCTTTCCAGTCTCTCTTTTAAGCTTTTCAAACGTCATCATCATTTGTCGTAAACGCTTAGGTTCTTTTTCCGCCAGGTTATGTTCCTGTCCGACGTCTTCCTTTATATTATATAATTGATAACAATTTCCCAAGCCGGAAAAACCAACCCCGTCAGGATCGTCATAATAAGCAGGATAAGGCGGTATCATCACCCAATCCCCCTGATGCAGGGCATAATTGAAATAACCTTCAGTAACCAGTTCTTTACGCCCCTGATCGCTTTTTCCTAAAAAGACAGGCAATGTGTTCTGGCTATCCGTCTTATCCGAATAAGTCTGCCCAGTCAACACCGCCAACGAAGCCAATAAATCCATCTGACAAACCAGCGCATCCGATACCCCCGGTTTAACCGCCGCCGGCCAACGCAACAGGAAAGGAATACTTGTCCCTCCGTCATACAAGCTGGTCTTGCCACCTCGCAAAGGGCCAGCCATCTTATGATCGCCAACCAGTTCAACCGCCTGATCCTGATAACCGTCATCCAGGACAGGGCCATTATCGCTGGTGAATATAATCAGCGTATTTTCAGTTAGCCCCTGTTTATCCAATTCGTTCAGAAATTCGGTCACACACCAGTCTGCTTCCAGAATAACATCACCACGAGGGCCCATCCCCGACTTGCCCACAAACTTCTGGTTCGGCACACGGGGCACATGCGGCTGATGCAATCCGTAATAAAGGAAGAAAGGTTTATCCTTATGATCCCTGACAAAACCTTTGGCCTTTTCAAGGAACAACTCAGCCATATCCTCGTCTTTCCATTGGGCCGCTTTTCCTCCCTTTTGGAATCCGATACGCGGTACCCCGTTTACGATTGCTCCGGCATGCCCCACGCTGGGATGCATGCGTAATAGTTCGGGATTGTCCTTTCCGGTCGGTTCGCCGGGAAAGTTCTCCTTATAGCTCACATATAACGGATCATCCGGTTCGAGCCCTACTCCCCGGCCATTCTCGATAAAGATACAGGGTACACGGTCGTTGGTGGCCGCCTGGATAAAAGAATAATCGTAACCTACTTCCTTCGCACCGGGATAAACCGTTTTGTTCCAGTCTACCGCCCCATCACCCAATCCCAAATGCCATTTACCGACCGAACCGGTCACGTAGCCGGCCTGCTTCATCACCTTCGGCAAAGTGATTTGCTGGGTGTCGATGATCAATGCCGCATTGCCCGGAAGGATCTTGGCATCCCGGTTCGTCCAGGGATACAGGCCGGTGAGAAGCGAATAACGGCTGGGCGTGGAAGTGGCCGCCGTGCAATACCCTTGCGTAAAACGCAGGCCTTCGTTGGCTATCCGATCCATTCCCGGCGTCTGGATGGAGGTGGCTCCGTAACAACTCAGATCGCCGTAGCCCAGATCGTCGGCTACAATGATTACGATGTTGGGTTGCGGAAGAGTCTGAGCAATAGCTGAAATCGGGAATACGCACCCGACAATCAGGTAATTCAAATTTATTCTCATAACAATATCTTTTAATGTTTGGGGTTATACAATGGATTCAAACGAGTAGGAATCGGAGCATTCGTGCTCTTCTTCCAGTGGTTCAATTGTTCATACAATTGGGCGGTCTTGTCCGGATATTTATCCGCTACATTCTGTTTCTCCGAAACATCCTGTTTCAGATCATACAATTCGAGTACACCGTCTTCATAATTCTCTATCAACTTCCAACCTTTACAGAGAATAACAGAAACAGGACGGGAGCGGAACAACGGATCACGCCCTTCATTCAAATCGGGGTTAGCTTCCAAATAAGCAGGGAAATGCCAGTAAAGTGCCCGATCATTCAGGTAATCTGTTTTCCCCTCATCTAATAAGGGCAATAAATCTTCCCCGTCGGGTGTTATTACCGGATCGGCTCCTGCCAGTTGCGTCAATGTCGGATACAAATCCAGTTGAGATACCGGTTCCATACGGGTTATCCCACCTTCGTATCTACCTTTCCAATAGACGATAAACGGTTCCCTGATTCCACCTTCATAAAAAGAACCTTTGCCTGCCCGCAACGGCCACTGGCGTGAAATATGATAAACGCCACCATTATCCGACGTAAAGACAATCAATGTATTTTCCGACAATCCATTCTTTTCAACCGCATCGAGTACGCGTCCGATACCAGTATCCATATTCTCGACCATCGCGGCATAAATCGGATTATAGTGTGCTTCCGTTGCCGGTTTCTTCTTATATTTCTCTATCAACTCAGGTTTGGCCTGTAATGGTGTATGAACCGCATAAGTAGCATAATACAGGAAAAAGGGTTGTTCCCGGCTTACCGTATCCAAATATTGTACAACCTCCGAAGCCAACCTGTCCATCAGATATTCTCCGTCAGGTCCATCCTTCAGATTCGGGTTCTTGTAAGGCGAGAAATAGCTTTTTGGATGCCCGGCTTCATAGCCGCCTATATTCACCTCCATCCCGTTCTTCAAAGGGTCGGCGGTGATATGCCATTTTCCCACATGGCAGGTCTGATATCCTGAGGCACGTAGTGCCTGAGGTAAAAGCCAGGCCGAATCGTCCAATGATTTTTTATTTTTGCAGGGAATAAGTTTGCGGTCTTCCGCTTTGCCGCGTTCGGCAGGAGCAACGGTGTAGACACCATGGCGGGGAGTATTCAGCCCGGTCATCAAGCAAGCCCGGCTGGGAGCGCTATTGGCTGCTCCGGCATAGGCATTCTGAAAGCTGATGCCCATTTTATGCAATCTGTCGATATTAGGCGTTTCATAATATTCACTTCCGTTATATCCGACATCCGCCCATCCCAGGTCATCGATATTTATCAATAGAATATTCGGTCGGGGTGGAGTTTGTTTTGTTCCGGCCATACTGATGTTTACCGCACATAATAAACCACAAGTTATTAGAAGTTTCGTGTCGTTCATGTGTATTATAGAATATAAACTGGGACAGATAAAATAGATCTGTCCCAGCAAATGTATAAATAAATATTATAAAAGGCTACATCGCAAATCGTTTAATAACGGGGTCTTCATGTGCTTCTTCCATCTTTTTACGCATCGTACTGATAATATCCGGATGTTCGGTAGCCACATTCACCTGCTCTCTGGGATCCTTTTCCAGATCGAACAACATCATATTGCTTTCTCCTTCTTTCTTTATATCCAGGATCAACCCTTTCCATTTACCCATTCGGATAGCTTTCGATCCGCCTCCTTCAGGATATTCCCAATATAAATATTCATGTGCTTTTTGTTTCTTCCCAACTAATTCAGGAACAAAACTAATACCATCCGTGTGTGGAGAAGCGATACCAGCCAGTTCGCAAACCGTTGGCATTACATCCCACGATGCACAAATATGGTCGCTGGTCGTACCCGGCTTGATATTTCCCTCCCAGGTAACAATCATTGGGACACGAATTCCACCTTCACGAATAGACGCTTTTCCCCATCCGGCTTCCGACTTAAAAGGCTTCGCACTATCAAACCAAGGAGAATCGCTACCTCCGTTAAAAGTAGGACCGTTATCACTGGTGAAAATAATGACCGTATTCTCATAGATGCCCAACTCTTTCAATTTATTTATCAGGCCGCCGATCTGTTCATCCCAGTAGCTGATCATTGCAGCATAAGTAGCCCGAGGATAACGACAAGGGAAATAGCCTTTATTTCCGACATAAGGTTCTTCTGTCCCGAACTTATCGACATAATGTTTCACCCATCGTTCCGGAGCCTGCAACGGTACATGCGGTAGTGGAGTAGTCCATGCCAAGAAGAAAGGCTCATCCTTGCTACGCTCCACAAATTTAAGAATTTCATCATACATCAGATCACAACTATATACCTTCTGAGTATATTTATCATAGCTCTTCTCATCATAAGGATCCGCTCCTTCGTCTAGCTTCGTGCCCGGAATCAACAAATGATTGGGAAGATACTCCCTCACCTCATTCCGGTAAAGGAATGGTGGGTAATAAGTATGCGCCTGGCGTTGGCAATTATACCCATAAAAGAAGTCAAACCCCATTTTATTAGGTGTTCCTTCCGAACCTGGATATCCCAACCCCCATTTACCGATACATCCGGTCGTATAGCCGGCTTCTTTAAGGACGGAGGGAATCGTTACGGTTCCGGCTAATAAAGGACGTTGCCCTTCCAATGTCGAATCGGCCAGCATCGCTTCATGGCTCCAGACTTCACCGCGTTCGCGCATTTCATCATTTCCGCGAATATAAGCATGCCCGCTATGCAAACCTGTAAAAGTAATGCAACGCGACGGAGCCGAAACTGCTGTACCTGCATAGTTTTGTGTAAAACGCATACCACGCTCCGCCAACTTGTCTATATTCGGCGTCTCGATTTGTTGTTGCCCGTAGCAGCCCAATTCCGCATACCCCAAATCGTCTGCCAGAATGTAGATAATATTAGGCTGCTTGGATTCTTTTTCCTTTGTGCATCCAGAAAGCAGAAGCACGCTCAAAAAAGAGGAAGTCAATAGTAAGTTTGTTTTTTTCATGATCTCTATATAATTAGATTAATTCCATCCCGGATTTTGAACCAGATTTGTGTTCAAAGACAAATCATTTAATGGAATAGGATACAAATAATATTGATCCTGCCATCCTAAACCATCCTGAACCGGATCATTAAACAAATAAATATATCCTTCCTGCAAATCGGGATTAGGCAGTTTAGTATTCGGATCCCATATCTTAACTTGTGAAGAGACCTCAGAACGTTTCACCCACATTCCTATCTGCTGGCGGTTAATGAACCAAGGAGCTTTCTTCCAACGACGAATATCATAGAAACCGAAACCTTCTCCCATCAATTCTACAATACGTTCGCGGCGTATTTCCCAAAGTATCGGATCTACGGTCTGATCACGATCAGGATCGAACGTTTCATCAATTTCTGCAACTTTCATCAAAGCGACATTAGCACGAGGACGCAATTTATTAATTGTTTTATCAGCAACATTCTGGTCGAAAGCCCCCAACTCATACTTTGCTTCTGCATAATTCAGCAAGACCTCTTCTATTTTAAATATAGGCTTATCCGCCGTATTCATACTTGACTGATTACTGTTTGTATCCCATCTGTTATAATGTTTATACATGTAATACCCTGATCTGCAAGCCAGAAATACCTGAGGGGCTCCCGGTTCTATATTGGGAATGCTTCTAACCAAAGTCCCGCTCCAGTTAAAAACAGGTAGAGCTTTATGAGAAGCGGTAGTAACCCCGGCATTAATCATATAATCGATATATTCACGATCAGCAGGATCATCCGTAAAAGACCAGTCCGTGTTTGAACCGGCTGCATTTACTTTATAGGGAGGTAAAACAACCTGCAACAAACGATGATCACGATTTCTCATTTCATCATATAAAGATTTATCTCCATCATAAAGAGCACTTTTCTTTATCGGTTTCCCATCCTGGCATAAATACATATTAACCATACCTTTATTCATTTCATTCGACCCGGATGAAGTTCTTTCATAATGTCCGTGATTTGAGGTCAGCACATTAGCCACATACTCTTTATATAAAATAACACCTGGAACCTTCCCCAGATCCTCACTGGTAAACATCTCACCATAATTCGCATGTACCGTAGGGAAAGCTTTCATTAGCTCTTCCGAAGCTCTTACCGATTCATTCAGAAATACCGTTTCATCTCCCAATCCATGATATTTTCTCCACGTTCCCTCAAAAAGACAAAACCGGGAGATCAAAGCACGAATGCAATGTACATTAATCGTATTGTTTCCATCACCACCCGTTTTTATATTCTTCTCTGCATAAAGCAGATCATCAAGCACATGCTGTGCCACTTCTTTCCGTGGTGTTCGTATACCCAACATCATTTCTTCATTATCTTCTGTAATAATGCGGTCCACCCAAGGAACATCCCCAAAACGTGCAATCAATTCGGCATAATAAAAAGCACGGAAAAAATAACCCACAGAGCGCCAATGAGACTGGTCTGCCTCATTCATCGACGACTTCTCAATATTACCCAACATGATATTTACATTACGTACGAACGTAAAGTCCCAACCTTCGCCGGACGATGGAACAGTTGCGGTTCGAAAAGCATATTTATTACGGGCATTTACCCCTTTCTTCTCCAAATAACCGGCTAGAACATCGCCTTCATAATATCCATTCTCAGATGTCGTACCAACTTTTCGTAGAATGTTATCATCGTTGAACACTTTATATAATTGCCAGCCATACGTTTTAAAATTATCATATGTCTTAAATGCCGTTGCCTCCGTTTGAGATTCGACAGGATGTCTTTCCAGAAAATCGTCGTTGCAGGAAGCTAAAAACAATAATGTTACGAATATTATTATATACTTTTTCATCATAATCATTTTTTATAAAGTAAGATTAACACCAAATGAGATTGTACGATAGAAAGGGTATTGCCAACTCAGACGTTCCGGGTCATATCCTTTCGGCAAATGTGACCATGTATGAAGATTCTCTACACTACAAAAAATCTTTGCGCTACTCAAAGTAATCTTTTGCAAAAAACTCCTGGGAACATTATAACCCAATGTAATATTTTTCAATCGCAAATAAGCTCCATTCATTAAATATTTAGTTTGAATCCGCTGATTAGACGTTGCATTTGCCTTTTCACCATAAATACGATGCCATTCCGCATTCGGGTTTACAGCTGTCCAATCTCCATTAGCAGGATCTTTGGGCTTCCAGTAATCCAACTGATTATCAAAAATCGTTCCGAACTGCCCCGAATGGAATGCCCAACGTAAAGCATCGTCAATCCACACATCACGTTTACCGGTACCTTGCAACAAAAAGCTTAAATCGAAACCTTTCCAGTTTACCCCACCAGTAATTCCATACTGATACCTCGAGGTTGAATTACCTATAATCTTTCTGTCACCCGGATTCGAAATATTATCTTCTCCTTCATCTATCTGGTTCGTACTGCCTTCATGATCTCTCAGGTTCTTAAATTTCACATCTCCCGGTCGTACTTGAGTACCTTTAATAGAGGTGACTCCCTCTTTCAGTTTCCAGGATGTCGTATTTTCAAAATCATCAATCGTATAATAACCATCCGATACATACCCCCAGATCTCCCCGATCTCCATACCCTCTCGATAGCGTCTTTCGCTCTTTTTTGCGTCTTCATACTTTTCATTCCGGTCACGGAAAAGGCCGACTTCGTTATTATATTTAGTGACATGTGTCCTCGAGTCAAATAAGTTGAATCCAATATTATATCCCCATTCACCAATCTTATCACGCCAATTTACCGCCAATTCCCATCCTTTCGTCCGCAAATCGGCCGTATTCTGTAAAGGAGCCGTTGCTCCCACCACACTAGGAAACTCCATTCCGGGCGCCAACATTCCTTTAGTGTCCCTACGATACCAATCGAAAGTGGATTGCAAGCGATAATTAAACATAGACATATCAAATCCAATATCTAATGTTTCGACTCTTTCCCAAGTAAAATTAGACCGAACCAGTCCCGGAGCTTTTAAAGTAGTAGGACGCGAACCGTCGACTACCCATTCTGCCAACTCGGAAGCCATCAGGGGAGTAAAAGCATACTCATCAATTGCCTGATTACCGATTTCCCCCCATGAACCACGTAGTTTAAACTGGCTTAATACAGATTTAGACCACCTCATAAACGCCTCTTCTCCCAATTGCCAACCTAAAGATACAGAAGGGAAAAAGCCGTATCTGCTATCTTTGGGGAATTTGGATGATCCGTCATAACGTCCGTTCACCTCAAATAAATACTTATTCATATAATCATAATTCACGCGGAAAAAACCGCTTCTTATCGTATACTCTCTGTATTTATCTTTAGCTATCGTCTCTCCTGTAGAACCACTGAACGAAGGCATTTCCTCGCTAATCATGTCTTTCCGGTTCACTTCAAGTTCTTCCAAGTTCCGCGACTCCTGATTAAAGCCAGCCATCACCTTAAAGTTATGTTTTTCTTGCAATGAAAACATATATGTTCCATAGAGATTGATCGCATTATAGTCAGTCGTTCTCTTTGTATTCCAATACTGAGAGGTTGCCGCACTTGAATTTTTATTTAATTGTATAGAAGTATAATCAAACGGTGCATTATACTTTTTCTGATCATAAATATTTTTATCAAAAGTATATTCAAATGCAACTTCCAAGCCTTTCAAGGGTTTCAAGAGCGTTCGTGAATAGATACGCGGATTTTCATTTATCGTAGTCATCGGATCTGCATACAAGATATAATTTTTAGGAGTATTTATCGGAAGCATTTCTCCTTTACACTCCATTTCCCCTTCCGGATTCAGATTTGCCAAACGCAACCCATATATATTACCATCATGTCCATCATAAGGTATTCTTTTCGTTCCTTTCGCATAGCGTATGTCTAATGAGGTATTTAACCATTCAGTAATGTCGGCAGAAACATACGAGCTGGCAGAGAGTCGTTTATAAGAATCCTTATTCGTTATCAGTACACCTTGATTATTTGTGTATCCGAGAGAAAGACGGTATGAAATAGCTTCGCTTCCTCCTGAAGCCGAAACATTATGAGTTTGCTGAAAGCCGAATTTATCAAGCATATTCTTATACAAATCATTTTCATGCAGATAGTAACGGACTTTTCCCGGATTATCTTCCTTCGGAATATAAATACCGTTATAAGTCGTCTCAAAATCCCCGGGATTCTCCCTGTATTCCCGAATATATTGCATCCACAAGTCTACATCCTGATTTCCAAAATATTTTCCTCCTAAAAACTCTGCATCTTTATAAGCCTGAAGCATACTCAAAGCATCCGCCTGTTGCGGACGATTGATCGAGTTTATAAAACCGAAGTTATTATTGTAATTCAACTGAAGACGACTACCCTTTTTAGCCTTTTTCGTTGTTATTAATATAACACCGAAAGCAGCACGGGCACCATAAATAGCAGCTGAAGCCGCATCCTTCAGCACGGAGACAGATTCAATGTCTTCCGGATTTATCAGGTCTATTTGTGCAGGAACATTATCTACAAGAACTAAAGGTTCGCCTCCATTCAAAGATGTTGTTCCACGAATATTGAATTCTTTACTTTGTCCGGGTGTAGATCCACCGGAGATAACCAGCCCCGGCATTGTCCCTTGTAAAGCACTCATCACACTCGTCACCGGACGGTCACCCAACACTTTATCCATCTGAACAACCGATACGGCCCCCGTCAGGTTTTCCTTTTTCTGTACACCATAACCAACCACCACAACTTCACTTAGTGTTTGTGTGTCTTCCTTAAGTTTGACCGAAAGGACTTTATCTGATGTAATTTTAATTACTTGAGAGACATAACCGATATAAGAGATTTCAATCATTTTCTCATCGCCGGTAAAAATTAAAGAAAAATTACCGTCGATATCCGTTATTCCTCCGTTCGTAGTTCCCTTTTCAATAATACTGGCACCGATAACAGGCTCTCCGGTCACCGCATCTAGGACCTGTCCTTTTACCTGTCCCTTAGATTGTTGAATACCGGGAAGAATTGTATTCAAACCTGATCCGGGTTTAGATATTTTTTTATAAACGACAATTCTCTTGTCGTTTATAAAAAAATCAGCATGCTGATTTTTTAACGCATTAGTAAGTATTTCCTCTACTGACATTTTATCGACATCCAGCCGTATCTTCTCTTCCAGGTTAATATCATTATTCCTGATCAGAAAAGAATAGTGAAATCGTTTTTCGATCAAATCGAAAAGTTCCCGAAGCGTAGCGCTCTCCATTTGCACAGATAAATAAGCGGTCTGCAATTCCGTAGCTGATAACATTTCCGTAGTTAATGGTAAACCACCAAAAACACAAGCTGTAATCGCTAATCTACAAGTTTTTCCCCATTTGGTTACTTTCATAAATCACAAAAATTAAGATTATACAATTATATCTGTTTAAAATTAGCTATCCACAATTATTATATTGTGTCCTTTTCTAGGCCATTTGTGTGGCTTCTCCACATCTATCTCCTTTAAAATATGGGATAAACTATAATCTGCTGAAAAACTTCCTGAAAAGATCTCTTTCTTCAACACCTCGCTCAATATCGTTATGCGAACATCATACTTCCGCTCCAATTCTTTTGCTATTCTAGCAAATGATAAATCATTAAATTTCATATAACCGTCTATCCATAAACAAGCATCCGAAGCTTTTACAACCATCGTTTTCATCAGATGGGTTTTCTTGTCGTATCGCAACATCTGATCCGGGAATAATATTGCATCTTGAGTTCCGTTTTTATCTCCCGGACATGCTGCACGCACATCGACTTTTCCAGAAAGTAAAGTCACCGAAACCTCATCGTCGTCATCGTATGCCTTCACATTAAAACTCGTACCTAAAACCCTTACATCGATATCCTCGGAATTAACATAAAACGGAACCAACGAATCCGGCTCAACCTCAAAATAGGCCTCTCCGCTCAACCAGACTTCACGTTTTTTATCCCCATAAGCGGTAGTGTATTTCAAAGAGGAACCTGCGTTCATCCAAACAACAGAACGGTCGGGTAAAATAATCTTTGAACGTGCCCCCATCGGTATGACCGTCTCAAAGGCTTGCAAATCCTCTACATATTTATGTTGAGTTCCGGCATAATACGACAGGGTACCTATAGTCAATGCCAGCAAAATTACGGCAGCACCTCTTATCCAGAAATTCAGGACTTTCTGTTTCTTCGATATTATACAATCGGAAGCATTTAAAAAACCAAAGTTCTTTTTGAAATCACTTTTCTTGTTCAAGTTAAAAAGAGGCACATAAGCAGTAGCCCATCTATCTGTCATCTCAGAAAACAGCTTTTCATTTTCCTTATCAGCTTGCAACCAAGCGAGCAGTTCTTGTTTTTGATCCTCAGCCAGTTCTCCCATTAAATAGTCAAAAACCAGTTCTTCTATATGTTCATTCCTTCTTTCTTGCATATTATTTCAAGGCCGCGTTTTTTCGGCTACCTGCTCTTATATACACAAGAAACGGACATTGCGTTTAAAAGAAATACGATTATTTTTCAGAAAAATCACACAAGAGTAGAAATAGTGGGTATAAATCGCCCAAAAGGACTCTAAGCTTGGTCAAGCCTATTTTTATTTGTACGCGTACCGTACTTGTAGAGATCTGATGTGCCTGGGCAATCTCTTCGTAAGTTTTATTATGATAAAGGTATTCAATAAATATAGTACGACATTTTAGGGGTAATTGGTCTATAGCATTATAAATCCTCTCTTCGAACTCTTTATTCTCCAGATAAGCCAGCGGATGAGATTCCTTCCCGATCTGTTGTTCCTGGATAGTGAGTAAATGTTCCTGTACATCCGACATAGGAACCATTTGAATACGTTTCTGGCGAAGGTGGTTAAGGCAACGGTTCTGTACGGAACGGATCAGGTAGGCCTGAACCGGATATGTTAGTGTGGAACGGTTGTTCCACACATTAATAAATACATCGTTTACTATTTCACGAGATGCTTCGGAATTGAAAATATATTTAGTTGCTACCGCACAAAGATATACGTAGCAGGTAGAATACAACGACTCGAATGCTTTTATATCTCCTTCATTTATGCGTGCAACTATATCTTCTCTTATCTCCAGCATCTATACTCCTTGTTCATACTTTGCGCAAAAATAAGGAAATTCTGCAAAGTACAGGGCACTTTACGGTTTCTTTTTAGCAACCTTCTGATTTCCGCCTTCCGCCCGCTTCTTATTGCGCCAGTAACTACCGTCGCGTTTGCTACCGAACATATTGCGGCGTTTGGACTCTTGTTTGATGGCTTCTTTCTTTTCCGCCACGGCTGCTTTCACATCGGCCGTTTCGAATTCGTTTCCACCGGCAACGGGTATCTGCTTGCCGATCAGCTTCTGGATATCCTTCAGGTAAGGTACTTCCTCCGCATCACAAAAAGAATAAGCCACCCCGCTACGACCGGCACGGCCTGTACGTCCGATACGGTGCACATATGTTTCCGGAACATTCGGCAATTCATAGTTTATCACATGCGAAAGATGATCCACGTCGATACCGCGTGCGGCGATATCCGTTGCGATCAGTACACGGGTGGTATGATCTTTGAAATTGGTCAATGCACGCTGGCGCGCCGTCTGGCTTTTATTTCCGTGGATGGCTTCCGCTCCGATATTCGCTTTTGCCAGGACACGGGCCACCTTGTCGGCTCCATGTTTCGTTCGGGTAAATACCAGCACCGACTCCAACGAAGAATCCTTCAGCAAATGGGTAAGCAGGCTAACCTTCTCCGCCTTCTCCACAAAATAGACAGATTGGTCGATCTTCTCCACCGTCGACGAAGCGGGCGTAACTTCCACCTTCTGAGGATCGTGCAGGATGGTACCCGCCAGACGTTCTATTTCGGGCGGCATGGTAGCCGAGAAAAACAGGGATTGACGCTTCTTGGGCAATAAAGGCAGGATACGTTTGATATCATGGATAAATCCCATGTCGAGCATACGGTCGGCCTCATCCAACACGAAATAATCAAGATACTTCAGGCTGATAAATCCCTGGTTGATCAAGTCGAGCAGGCGTCCGGGCGTTGCGATCAGCACATCCACTCCCCGCTGGAGAGCGTCGGTTTGGGGCTTCTGTCCTACTCCGCCGAATATAACGGTATGTTTTACGCCGGCATATTTGCCGTAGGCCGTAAAGCTTTCCCCGATCTGGATAGCCAGCTCACGGGTAGGTGTCAGGATCAATGCCTTGATACCGCGTACTTTGCCATTCTGGCGTTCATTATACAAATTCTGAATGATAGGTATAGAGAATGCAGCCGTCTTGCCTGTTCCGGTTTGTGCACAACCTAATAAGTCATAACCATCTAAAACGTAGGGAATTGCTTCTGCTTGTATAGGGGTTGGAATTGTGTAACCTTCTTGTTGCAGAGCCTTTTGTATCGGCTCTATCAGTTCTAATTGTTCAAATGTCATCTAATAATAATGTTGAGCCATCACGGCTCGTTAAATAAATAATGGGACAAAGATAATAAAAAAAGAATTGAAAATGGGGGAAATTCCATTTTCAATTCTCAACTTCTCGACTTCACTACTCAAATTCAAAGCGCTATGCAGGAGGTAATTCCCAGCGAGGTAGCCACGGCAGAGAGGATGGCCAGTAACGTCTGGATGATGAACTTCCAGGTCTCTTTCTTTTTCTCACTCATGATCTTTCTGTTTTAAAAGGGTTACTAATTAATTAATAATTTACTCGATGACAGGACGGTCGTCTTCGCCTCCACCTCCGCCGCCTCCTTCCTGGGGCGTACCTGCATAGGCGGTGAGCTCCGTCAGACGGCATCGCTTGCGCAGTTCCTGGTTGCTCCAGGTCTTGGTGTTGCGCACGTTGAGATGCACGCCCTTGATATTGGCGGCGGTAAACTCCTGTGCCGTGGCAGCCGGCGTGGTGCTCATGCCGATGGAGAATAGCCCCAGCTCTCCCAGACGTACCGACTTGCCGTCGAGTACCAGTTCCTGCAAGCAGGAGAGCATGTCGATCAATACACCGTGGATGACGCCGCGCGAATAGGGCGAGTTGTGCTCCGACATGTGGGTGACAAAGTCTTCAAATTCCACCATGCGATCCTGTACCGCCTTGCCGTACCATTTGTCCTTAAAATCGCCTGCACGTTTTTCCTGATACTTTCTGAACTTCAATGTTCCTGTTGTTGTCATGTTGTTGTCGTGTTAAAGGGTTAGTGATATTGTTTATTCTTCTGACACAAAGGTACGCCGCACTCCTCCCAAAGCCAAAAAACGGGCAGCACCAAGATGTGAATTTCAGTTAATAAACGGAAGATATTTACAAAGCTATGCTTTTCGGGAAGGGGAAAATAGCTTTCGGGGGTACAGAGCTATGTTTTTCAGTTATCTGTAGGAACGATTCACGAACCGCCCTA
>OGFC01000728.1_pt1 | contig 26494 bp, 29 predicted proteins | sample 1570841 | NCBI WGS metagenome assembly OGFC01 (sample SAMEA2582137, study PRJEB24529) | metagenome | biome: Human gut stool | place: China | collected 2011 | reverse complement strand
TCGGCTGTCCGGTACCTGCATAACCATTGTTGTGATCATTCCAGTTGCATCCGGTCACATAAGGCAGCCACCCCCTGCCAATCACGTGGACTCTGTATTTCACGGATCCTTTGTCTACCTTAATAGCTACATCCGTGATGCGCTTGCCCTGGATTCCGGCAAAATCCGTGAGATTCCGTACAAACGGCAAGATGCGTCCGTCCTCCAGCTTGACAGCGTAAGTAAATACTACTTCCGGCTGTTTCTGTGGAGATTGAGCCTGTGTTTGTCCACCAGATACGTAAGTTGGTGGCGTGACATTGCCGGCCATATACTCCTTAATCCGCTTGATAAAGTAGGACTTCGTAGCTTCTCTGCCGCCATGAATCTCTACAGATCTGTGAGGGCATGATGTGGCATACACCTCCTGGTGCAATCTGATCGTGCTTGTGCTTGGTGTGATTCCATACTGCTTACACTTCTGTGCCGCCAACTGCAATGCTTTTTCCTCGTTTGCTTTAAATACATCCAGATCACCCATACTCTGGCATACTTCGATACTCAGATAATTCAGATTTCCGCTGGCGTCTCCACAGTGCCATGCACAATTCCAGTCATCCTCCGCCTGTAAGATTCCGTCCTGTGCTACATAATAGTGCGCAAATCCATTTTCCAAGGGATGTGTCTGCAGCCAATTTCTGTAAAACGCTGCGTTGGCGTTCTTACTTCCGGCGTCATTATGGATAAAGATACCTGCCGGATTTCTCCCTCTGTTTCCTGCTACTCCACGACAAATACTCATATTTCTTCTCCTTTCCGTGCGATGTCGCACAATAAAAGAGAGCCCGTTTCCAAGCTCTCTTTTCATTATTATAAGATTCCGCCTCCATCAACAGATTTTAAACTGTTGATATTGATAATCTGATAATAGCCCTCTCCGATTGGTCTCATGTAAAAACGCTGCGCATCTGAACCATTTGTATCATAAATATCGATATTTGTATGGTTGTCTACTCCATTTCCAAACACATCCAAACGCTTATTTGTATTGATTTTCGGAGCGAGTTCAAACGCAAAATTCCCTAATATTGAATCATTTACTGGAATTATCTTCCATTTCTGAGCATTTGTTCCATTCCTTTTATAGGCTACAACATTCTGTCCATTCTCATCTTTACCTTCATGTACATCCAAAAACAGACCATTTCCTTTGCACTGCATTTCACAGAATCCATCTGTGTCCTTTATCAGCTTCCACCGCTGATTATCTCCCCCGTTCCATTCATATAAATGTACATTCTTAATTTCTTCCGTTTCTGTGTTGCCTTTATATCTCAAAATACAATCCCACGGGAAATTATAATACCCATGCACACTCGCTTCTTTTCCACTGCTGTCCCCTGAAGCTCCATCGTAATCAGAAGAAAATTCAGCCAGCTGGTTATTACCTACATATAATGCCACATGATTCACTTCATTTAGAAGAATATCTCCTCTGTTCAATGAAGTGCCAACTGGCAGCCTTGTCCATTCTCTCGCACAAAGCTCTGCTGCCATATTCCCTGTATATGTAGCTGATCCAGTATCAAATCCAGCATTTCGCAATGCTGTTATGATGGAGCTTGCACAATCGTAATCCTTTGGCCCCCATCCTCCGAGACGATAACCATATGAATTGTCATTACACATATTTACCATATTTTGAATGAATTGTTCTAAATTTGCCATAAAATAATACCTCCATAATCTATTCTTTACTTATTTACGAGTTTCTATATTTATACACACATTGGAACCACCCCCCATTCCATAAACATTCATTATTTAGTATTATCGTCTTTATTTACCAACTTATCTGCAACTTCTAATCCTTTGATAAGAACAACTGGCACATTTAATCCAGCTTCTACAAAATTTTCCAAGATCGATCTAATCTCGTTAATAAGCAAGCTTGCAAGTACAAACCATCCAAGTAATGTTGTAACCTGTAAATCTACTCCGATAGTCTTTCCTATTTCTATGAATACTGCACTTGCTCCAAATGCTACCATAATCATCAACCAGTACCCTAATTTCTTTAATACGCCTTTCCATCCTTTAACAGAATTTTCTTTCTTAGCCATTCTGCTCTTCATCCATCCTGTTAGCCAATCAGCAATATTTAAAAGCAAAAATGCTACAAATAAAATCCAATGTTCTCCGAGGATGTACGAGAGAACAGCAACGACCGTTCCTACAATCGCATTATAAACATCAATAATTGGTTCTGCATAATTCATTTTCTTCATATCCTCACTTTCCTTCCTGTATTCGAATTGTAAAATAAAATGTGTACAGACTCTCTCTTATTGCACGATTACCTCTCCATAACACTCATACGTAACAGGATTGTTATATTCTTCTGCAGACAATGTAACGTTTCTGTTTGTTCTGAATTGTATATTTCCCGTTCCTACAATTTGCTGTGCAACATTCATTAACATCACTAACCTTTGGTCTCCATCTGGAGTAAATGGGCATCCACGCATAATTAGTCTGTCTTTGTTATCGTGCGATCCATTTTTGTCTGTATAAATCACTCTTACCTGATACCGTTTGTATCCGCTTTTCCGATATTTTAGTTCCCAGTTATTTTCGTTATAAATCTTCCATTCCGTCTCTACACTCATGTCTTCGCTTAACTCTCGGCCCATATTTGCACTCAGTGGTGCATCACCTGCCTGTGACGTCAAATTATCCACAATATCTTTTTTCTCTACAAAGGATGATAGGGCACTCTTAACATCCTTCAACTGATCATTCACACTTTTAATATATTTGTCATAAAAATGTTGTAGCCCTGTCCAACTTAAATATTTCATTTAATCACCCCACTTTACGCGGTAAACAATGAATCAATCTCTGAGTTTGAAATGCTTTCTACATTTGCATCAGATCCCGCAGGTCCCTGTGGTCCAGCCGGTCCTCTTTCCCCAGCAGGCCCTTGAGGACCGGCAGCGCCCGGCTCTCCCTTTTCTCCTTTTTCTCCAGCAGGACCTTGAAGCCCCTGCGGACCTCTCTCACCAGCAGGCCCCTGAATTCCCTGGAGCCCCTGCTCCCCTTTCGGTCCGGTTAATCCAGTAGAACCCGATAAGTCTGTAATGTAAGAATATGCTTCTTTTCCTTTCACATACAATTTTGCATTGTCTTCATCTTCTACGTTACCGGTATCGATCATGACAAACTGTCCCTCTTTTACTTCATCTGTCGCAAACCCTTTATTCATGGCATCTACAGATTCATAAGTTTTTGCGATTTTAAATGCTTCTCCCGCTGGCCCAGCAGGTCCCTGAATTCCCTGTGGTCCCTGTGTTCCGGCAGTACCGGCTGGTCCTTGCGGTCCAACAGCTCCTTGCTCTCCTTTTTCACCTTTAAATTCTCCGCTCTTGATTGCTTCGTCCAATGTTTTTCCGTTGTAGGTAACCTCTGTAGAAAGCACCTTATCAGCTTTTTTTCGAAATGCACCGTCTGCCCATTCCTTGATTTTGTCAATCGCATGTGATAATCCATTCAGATCTAAAAATTTTGCCATAATCCTGATTCTCCTTTATTATTTGAATAAATTGTCAATTTCTTCGTTTGAGATAACCTCGTTTCCTGCTCCTGCTTCCAGTTCCCCGATCTTCTGCTCTACAGTTTTTCCTTCCTCAAGCTGCACGCTCTCTGCCATGACCAGTGGGTAATTTCCGTTATTCTTTGTGGATAAGGTGTTGACGATTACAACACCACCTTCAATGCTCTGTGCCATCTTTCAAACCTCCTTATTTTACTGTGACTGCTGTAGACCCCAGTCCTGCGTTTACAGACATCCATACGTCATAGCTCTGCTTATATCCGGATGCGTTGGTAAACTCCAATGTCTGCGCTTTTGTAAATCCGCCGTCAAATCCACCGACATTAAAAGTCGGAGTTCCAAATGATGTAGGGATTGCATACACGATCTTCTCACCTGCTCCGGCATTTACTGTAAAACTGCGTCCTCTTCCGCCGGCAAGAGCAGATCCTTCCAGCGCCAGGATGTCTGCATTTTCCAACTGTGTCTTGTTGCTCTTGCCCCAGTATACTTTTGGCTGGAAAGTGATGCTAACCGTTCTGGATACGACTGCATCCCTCTCATCTGTTACAGTCAATACAATATTGGTATTTGTTTTGAGCGACTTTCCGGTGTAAGATTTCTTTCGCAGCGCTTTATCCAGTGTTTCTTCTGCTTCCGCTCCAAATTTGATCTTCTGTGTCTTTGGCTCTTTGTTTAACGTCCATGCAACATCACTTGCTGCTACCGTTGCGCCAATTTCATTGCTGCTGTTTGTGGCAGTCAGACTGTTGACGGCAATCTTGGCGTATGCCAGATCGTCAATCTTCTGTTTGTACTCGTCCGAAAAATCATTGCTGGATAATCCTTTCCCATCCTCCTTTCTTACGTATCTTGCATCGTTTTTCTGTACCAGGTGCGCAAGTCCATCCTGATCCAGGTACTTCTTTTCTGCAGCGAGCACTGCTGCTTTTGTTGTTTTCTTTCTTGGCATGTCTATTCTGCTCCTTTCATAATCTCGTCAATCTCCGGATTGGTGATCGACTCTATCTCCACAGTTCCGCCTCCCCCGCCTTCCGGCAGTTCCACTTCACTGAGTAGATTCTCCCCGGAAAAAAGCTGCATCCGGTTTTCCTCCAGCTGCAGCCTGTCTCCTTTTTTATTTAGTTGTTCTAACACCTGTTCCAATGCGTGTTTATCGTCTGGTTCTTCGTAATCTTGCGGTTTTTTTCTGGCTTTTACTCCAAGCCGGACTTCGAATGTTGTTCTTCCTTCTCCCGGAATCGTCTGATAGACGTACGCCTGGATCACTCCATTCTTTTTCAGCAATTCATTTGGAATTTCTACAAAGATATCTCCATCTTCCACTGTTCCAAGCACGATCAGTGCATGTTCTGTACAGCGGTTCGAAAAATGTACCTGAATCTGCTTTTCCTGGATCTGCATTCCACAAATCTGCAGCACTTGTCCATAATCCCACTGTGTCAGCTTTCCATCGATATCCACACGTCTGGAGCATTCGTCAAATACGGCAATGATCATCCTTTTGAGCCTCCTCCCAGTGAGTCAATATCAGTATTCGGAATATCCTCGATTCCGTCTAATTCTCCTGGAGTTCCTCGTGGAATCTCAAAATCAAATACGGCATCTGTTTCTGTTCCTGAATTTTCTACTGCTGCTTCTGTTCCCGGTTCTCCCGTCGTTGTTGTTCCGATCCGGATTGTCGCAGCCTTTCCAGCCGGTCCTTCCGGTCCCTGGATCTGCCCTACATTTTTCCACTTTCTGGACGTCTGATCCCATACATACAAATTCCCGCTGACCAGATAAGATTCTCCGACATTTCCGGTTGGATGTTCCTTGTATAACTCATCCTCCGTTGTATAAGAACCAAGGATCGTAACCCCTGTTCCATCCTTCCCCGAATCTCCTTTTTCTCCCGGATCTCCCTTATCCCCCTTCGGACCGGTTGCTCCGGACAGATCTACCATATACTCATACCCGTTTACGCCTTTCCGATATACTTTCGCATTGTCTGCATCGTTCGGATTTCCTGTACTGATCATCACGATCGCATTTTCCGGAAGTCCGTCTGTTGCAAACCCGGCATTCATTTGTCCTACCGATGCATAGATTTTCTGGACGTTCAATGCAATACTTCCTCCTGAAACAGATCCGCTCTCCAGCGAATCAATCTCAAATTCCGTGATTTCGATCGGATCAAATTTCTCCAGACGATTCAGTAATGCTACAAGCGCCTGGTATTCATCCGTTGACGTTATCTGTGATCCAGCAATTCTGTTTTCTTTTACTTCCAGTAAAAAATCAAACGATGTAAGCACGTTTTCCGTATCTACCAAATGCAGCTGACAAACCGCTTCCCCTGTTTCTGCCAGCATTTGTTCCGTTAATCCAAACAAAATACAGGAATTATTCATAGCAGTTCCTTCCGTATAGGTTTCTTTTCCGCTTGGTTTTCTGCAATAAATCCTTGCCTTGCTCACACTGCCAGTAGTGCCTGCGATATAGCACCGTATCAGTCTTCCTGAATCAATCTGTACTGCCCACACCTTTGGTGTCAGTCCCGGATTTCTTGCATCAATTCTTAAGATATTCGTTGCTTCCATCTGATTCTATTCCCCCTTTCGGTATCCATTTTACAAAGGCCAAGCCTTGTCCCGGACCTGGCTCCGAGTGCTGTGGATATCGCAGCACGCAATCCCATGGATAATTGTAATAGCTTCTTGTGGCGATTTCTTCTCCAGTCTGATCCCCGGTTTGTCCGCCAAGAATTCCTCCAAACTCATTTTGACTCGCCTGTACGATCTGTCCATTTCCAATTCCCATTGCCGTATGATTTACGATATTGAGCAGGATATCTCCGCGCTGTACTCCTGCTCCTGTCGCAATGTTTACTTCGTTCGTAACATCTTCAAATCCACATTGCAGGAATACTTCCCGCATATTTCCGGTATAGGTAGCTCCATTACTCTTTACTGGCACTCCGGCATTTTCCCACGCCTGTATCAAAAGAGAAGAACAATCATAATCCGGTCCCCAGCGGTTCGCCTGATCATATCCATGGCTTTCATCATTTGCAATATCAATTGCCCATTTCACAGCTTCTTCCACGGCCTTTTTCAAAATGCCATCTATTCGTTGGTTCCATTCTCTTGCATACTGCAATCGATTTTCTACCGCTTCATCGCCTGCTCGCTCATAATTTTTCAGCCATGCCATCGTGAGCCATTCTACCTCTGCATTGGATCGGATAAATTCATCAAATGTCAAGTCATATGCTGCTGTCGGATAATACTGAATCCCATTCTTCCTCTCATAATCAATGACCGCAAGTTGACAGTCTGTTGTGAGATAGTCTGTTCTTCCTATAGCCTGTGCTCTCTCCTGCAGATTTGTCCCCGGTGTCCATTGAACATAACCAACGCCCTGACTCCAGTTTCCTTCTCCTCCTTGAAATGCGGCCGGATCAAGAGCGCTTTCCTGCTGGACGTTTCCCAACCATGCGACAATCGCATTTCTACTCCATCCGTATTGTTGGCTTAATTTTCTTGCACACTCTGTTCCATTTTCAATCAACCCATATGGAACTTGTCGTGCCTGTCCTGCGGACCGAACTCTATCTTCGACAATCTCGCCATTTGTTGTCTGTCCTTTTACAAGAATTCCACTTTCAAATTCCAGATAACTTTCATCTGAGAAAATCGCCTTTCCACTTAATGCGTTTCTTTGATTTACTGCCAACCCTCTTCCCGGTGATAAGATAATTCTTTCAATTGCCCAGATCTTTAAATCTCCATCAATCAGTTCTCCTCCGTCTGTAACTCCTCCTACCGTATGCTTTCTGGCATTCCGGATTTCTACACTTCCCGAAATTTCCCCGCCGCCAAGAGTCAGCGTCCTTCCTTTGATATCGCTCATTTCTCCATAGACCTGTTCTGCCACGACCGTCCCATCCGGACGTATCGTCTCCCCGACCCGTGCTGCCATTCTTGACATTTCTCCGAAATAATCATATCGATAATCTCCAAGTTCTATCGTATCGATCCTCTCCCGGATCGCGTCATACTCCAATTCGATCACCCTGGCATCTGTGATAACTCCAAGTTTCTCGTGCCGGCAGTGCACGGTATCCCCAAGTGAAACCTTTTCTAACTCTTTTACATCTGCGTATTCCCTTGTTCCCGCAAGGTGGACCATATCGATGGATAGATTTACTTTCGGCTTATCTATCCCTTCTTTGAATTTATCTTTGCATTTTTGGATCAGTACTTCCTCCAACTCTTCCTGAGTCTCACATACAATGATTCCTTTTTCTGCATCATCTTCCTGTGCGTCTTCCCGCATTTTTACATCGTCAAACTTGATCAGTTCACTATATATGATCGGATAGACATGAAGAAGATCGGAATCCACCCAAGGCGTCTCTCTTTGCATCATCCGGCCATTATATGCCTGTGGGAATATTCTTGTTACAATGTTCCTCATATCAACTTCTTCCAGAAGTCCGTCTTTTGCAATGTTTTTTCCATATAAAATTTGTGTCCCGTGATCAGATCCTACCCGTTCATTTACTACAATTTTATAATTGTCATATAGTATTTCTCCTCCCCATCGGTTCACAAAGGAATTTTCTTCCTCACCATTTACTGCTTCGATCAGGTTTTTATTGATATAATACGCTGTTTCTACTTTCTGAATATCGGATTCCGCTTGATACTTCGGGAATCCCTCCAGCATGATGTTCAATGCTTCCTGTCCTGTTTTCTCCGTTGGCCGCACATCCAGCAGAAAACATTCTCCCAGTGCATCCATAAAAACCGGCTCTAATGTTGCCTGAATCTCTGATTCTCTCTTTTTCTTCGCTTTTACTCGGAACAGCTGTTCTCCGTTGAATGACATCATTTTTACAACAGCATGATCTTCTATGTATTTCCATCTGCCTTCTGCATCAATCGGATGTTTCAATGTAACGGTCCAGTTTCCATTTAACACCACATGCACGGTTGCGACTGTCGGCAATAATGTAATATCACCATTTCTTTCATAATTCGTGTTTTCCGGTAAATATATCTGGATCATTATAAACACCTCCAATTTGGAATGATCGAAAGGTCAAATCCCATACTGCATGAAATTGTGTTTTCCATTTCCATCAACAGAAGGTCTTCGTAATTTCCTGTGACCATTGTATTTTTCAATACGCCCGATTCGTTGTATGCCAACATCCGTTCTGTATCAATCGTCAGATTGCCCTGAACTTCTGTAATCATTGATTTTCCATTCACTTTTAGTTCACAGGTTCCATTTCCACGGATTTTATAAACCGGCTGCGACAAATAATATGGATTGTATTTCACTTCTTCTATGGTATGTTCATACTGTCCATCTCGCCTGTACTGAAATCCTTCGCAAAGAAATGTTACAGAAAATTCTCCCAAAGTTTTTACATATCTTTCTGCTGTATCAACAGACGTATGCTTTACTTTATAGAACATCTCCAGATCATCACTGAGAACCAGCTGATCGTCTTCCCTTGCCAACAACCATTTCTTTGCTTCCCGAAACTGCTCCATCCACAAATCCGGCTTTGCTGCAAAATTAAATACGACCTCAATTTTCAGATCATCGACCAGCCCTGATTCTTGGATCAAGGTCCCGCTTCTTCCCGGTATTTCTATTTCTTCATACCGAAACTCAGGCGCCGGTATTTTGGGTCTTTCTTTTACATGAATACCGATCTCCAGGTTGCTTTTCTGATTTCTGACTATATAAAACATCGTTTTCCTCTTGCCCCCTGACTTCCGATCTGTTCTTCATAAATTCCTCGTTTTGCTGTTTTTACAATATAGGAATCAAATTTCTCATTTCCAACCATGACTGTAATTTCCGGCATTTCTTTTCTATATTTTGCCATTTCTTCGATCACACGTAAGAAATTCCGCGCTCTGTCATCTTCTGCGCGTTCTCTTCTGATTCCTTTTCCCTCTCCCACAGACATCGCCTCTCCTACAGTTGCCTTCACGGTCTTCATCTCATCCCGGATTCCCATGGTATATCCTTCCATGGTTCCTGCTCCAATTCTTCGGAATACCTTGGATGGCGAATTGATCTCCAGCTTTCTTTTTGCCGTTTCCACGGCTGCCTGTGCAACGGAAGCGGCCGCCTGTATCACCATGGATTTTCCTGCCAGAATCCCGCTTGCCAGACCATCTGATACGTGATATCCATAGGAATAGAATTTCTGTTCATTCAAATTACTTTTTATCGTAGTGACAACACCTGAAGCTACGCTTTTTGCCGCATTCTGTACAGATCCTTTTCCGGCATTGATTCCATTTACCAGACCCTGATCCACATTCTTTCCGGATTCTTTGGTTTTTCTGGATGGCGACTGACATCCCAGCCCTTCATTTACAGATTCAATGGTCTTTACACCCAAATCTTTTCCTGATGATTCTGCGGATTCCTGCGCCTTCTGCATTCCTCTCACAAGTCCCATCACGGTATTTGCCCCGCTTTGTTCCATCAATGGCGTAAGATTTTCAAGTCCTCCTGCGATATTTTCTGCGCCTGCAGTTAATAATTCCTGCCCCCATTCATTTGTCATACCCTGAATGTCAACACTTTGTCCCCAAAGTTCATTTGCTTTGGCCAATTCTTCAGAAGTCATGGAATTGAACGCATTCACATATCCGGATCCTTGCGGTCCCATTTCTGCCAGCTTTTGCAAAATTCCTTCATTGACGCCTTTGTCCGCCAATGCAGTCATGTTCTGTTCCCATTGCGTCACACCATCGATCTGAGACTGCATATTTGCCAATAACTGCTCCGTGGAAATCTGTACCCCGCCGTCAAATGCTTCGAACATATACATTTGAGACTGCAGCGCTCCCTGCACATTTTCCTGCATCGTCAGTACACTGTTCGTTACATTCACAGCCATTTCCTGCTGCGTAGCAGACAGGTTTTTATATGCCTGGATCTCCTGCCCTGCAATTTCAATACTGGATGCTGACGCTGCCTGCTTGCCATTCTCTGCTTCTATATTTGCCTTTTTGGATTCTGTATTTTCGTTGGTAGATTCTGTGTTTTCATTGATTTTTCCGGTTAATCCTTCGGTATAGTCATAGGCACTCTGATACTTTTCATTTGCTTTTTCATAAGTCTCATTCAATTCATCCAATCCAGATTTTTGTTCTTTCCTCAGATCTTTCAATTCCCGTTCTGATTCCGCAATTTCCATAAGCGCCTGCTGGGAATCCATCATTTTTCCATTGTATTCTACATAAGCAGCTGTCCCTTCTTCGGTTGATTCTTTGCTTTTCTTTAATACTTTTTGGCGTTCTTCCTCCAGATTCTTTAATTTGGTCCCGATATTCTCCAGATTCTGTTCTGCTTCATACCTTGCCATATCCGCTTCTACAAGTTCATCTGCGATATCTGCCATTTTCTCCTGTGCTGCCTGTGCTTTTGCAAATTTCAATGCCGTATCAATGGATTGCTTGGTCTGCGCTTCATTTTTATTCAGCGCTCCTGTATTTTCATTGATCGTAAGACTTAGATCCGGAAACAATGAATTCAGTTCGTCTACAATGACCTGCATCCTTCCTATTTTTTCAGAAGATTTTCCTGCTCCTTCTGCTAAATCATATAATTCCGTCACCAGATCTCCGGACAACATTTCTTTTGCATTTAAGGATTCTACAGAGTCTTGCATATTCTTCATGGAATCGGTCAGACCTTTTGATGCATCTTCCATCTTGCGGTTTACTTCTTCTGTCTTGCTTCCCAGTTCTTCCGTTTCCTCTTTTGCATCGTTCATTGCAGATGAAAATAGTGCAGTTGCTCCTACCACTGCCCCAAGACCTACTACCAGAATCCCGATGGGATTGGCTGCCATTGCCGCATTCAGACCGGTTTGTGCCGCTGTTGCCGCTCCTGTTGCCGTTGTCTGCGCTACTGTAGCTGTTGTTCCGGCCACGGTTGCCGCTGTATTTGCAGTTTCCGCTGCCGTCTCCGCTGTCTTTACCCCGGTATAGATCAGTACTTTTTCAATCAGACTTCCAATTCCGCTTCCAACATCTTTGATGTCCTTTATTAAGGTTTTGGCTTTTTTTGCTACAAAAATCGTTCCCACTGCAGTTCCTGCTGCCGTTGCCACCGGTACGATCGTTTCAATATTGTCGGCCAGAACCGTCATTCCTTTTTGAGCCGCCGGCAAAAACTTCTTCAGAACAGGCGTCATCACGTCTGTCTGAAAGGTTCTCCCCAGTTCTTTCCACTGATTGGTCACGCTGTCATATTTGATAGATTTGATGCTTTCCATGGATCCTTTCACATTCTTATAGGCTCCGTTCACCTTATTCAAAGATGTGATAACTTTCATTGCATTGTCTTCTCCCAATGCACTCCATGTGTTACTTGCTATCGTCAGCGCTTCCTGCTGATTTTCCATGCTGGCCAGATCTGTGATCACTGACTGGAAAACGTCTTTCATCGCTACTTTTCCATCTTGCCATGCGTAGAATAAATTCTGGGTTTCCTTTGAAAATGATTTTAAATTTTCTTCAATCCGGCCGTCTGACATGGAAACGCCGAATTCCTTTACATAATCATTGACTTTATCCAGGTTGTAAGCGCCAGAATCTAATCCATTCTGCAGGATTGTGAACATTTCTTCTGCTGAAAATTCCGCCTGTGCCCACAGTGAACTGTACTCTGCCAGATTGTCCGTTAATTCTCCGGATTTATCCAGTCCGTTTTGTGCGCCCTTCGCAATATAATCAAATGCCTCTGATGCAGACAGCCCCATATTGTCCATCAATGCATCCGCACCCCGGATGGACTCGCTTAAATCCATGTCGAATACGTCCTGCAGCGCCATTGCTCCTTCTGCCAGTTCCCGTATTTTTTCCGGATTCGTTTCATTTGTATACTGTTTTACCATAGCCATTGCATCTGCAATATCTTGAATGGAATCTCCATACCCTTCTTTATAAATTTCCTGCATGGTTTTTCCATAGGCTTCTGTGGCCATCTGTGTTGCTCCGGTACTTGCTCTCAGCTGATTCTGTGCATCCTGTAATTCCAGTGTGCCTTGCACTGCACTTTGGAAAGTATCTGCCATCAGATCTTTTCCACTGTCAACCAATGTATTGATGAAGTTCGCTTTGATGATCGTTGATGTTTTTGTTAATTCATCCGCAAGATGATCTGCTTTCTTTCCAAATTCATCAATACTTGTTGCGCATCCGTCAGATGCAGACTCTGCTTCTTTCATGTAAGTAATATTTTCATTCAGCGCACGTGTGGCGCGAATTGTCTGCGCTTCCGCATGATTCAGCTGCTTCTGCCAGTCCTGGATTCGATTTCCTGCTCTTCGGTAAGTTTCCTCTCCTTTTTCTACGATCAGTTGAAGGGTTTCTACTGCTTCGCTTTGTTCATTCAGTGATTCCTCTGTTGTATCTGAAGCATTTTTCATCTCTTGCAGTGTTTTCTCAGCCTGTTCCAGCTTTTCCCGATATTCACTCAGAGCTGTTCCAACTCTGTTATATTCCTGTTCTGCATGGGACAATCCTTTTCTCAGTGCCGCTTCTTTTTCTTTTTGTTCATCCAGCGTTTTTGTCAATACTTCATGCTTCTTTTTTAATGTCTCCAGCGAATTCGCTGATCCTGCAGTTTGTGCTTCCACCAGTTTCATCTCGGATTTCATTGTGGCCAGACTTTTATTACATGAAGTGACTGCTGATCGAAACTCTTTTTCACCGTCAAGTGTGATAAATGCACCTATTTTCTTCTGCCCCATCTTTTCGCCTCCTCCCTGGTGCGATGTCGCACACAAAAATTTGTATAAAAAGAGCACCTACCATTTCTGATAGATGCTCTGATTACTGTATTTAGTTATTCAATATTACGTTTCATCTTTTCTGCTAAAATAGAAAGTGTAGCCAATTTAACAGTCTTACTGTTATTTTTCCTAAAACTTTTCTCCATAGCATCTAATGCTTCAATAGGAACTTTCTCTACTACAGATATGAAATATGGAGCAATATCGAAAGGCTCTTTTGTAACCTGTTTTTCTGTTGTCTCCTGTTTTGTTTCTTTCACTACCGGAATTTTTTCTCCCTCTTTTGCTCTGAAATAGAAATCAACTAGGTAATCATATACTTCCCATGCCTTATCGGTATTCAGCGATTTTGCATGAAGTAATGCACCTTTTTCTGTCCAGAGATAAAGCGTATGAGCATATTTAAGGTTACCTTGAATTTCAAGGTCAGCTTTAAATTTCTTTAATTCTTCTCCCTGTAATGCGATATAATGTTTTCCTTCCGTATATCTTTTCTTATTATAAGAAAATTATATTGCAAAATTTTAGGCTGCGTTCCGTAATTTCTTGCTAGTTGCTCTGTTGTTAAAACTCTTATTCCATTTATTTCTATTACTTGTGGCAATTTCATTTCATAATACCTCCATTTTCTGATTTGCCAAAACAGAGGTACAGTGCTATAATATTTATACCTCTATTTGGGGGTCGGGTAGTCGATTTCACTTTCTCAGGGTGCCGACTACCCTTTTACTTTTTTAATTCTTCATATACCTTTCTAATCCCTAATCTAATTATATCGGTACGTTTTTTTCCGGTAATTTCACAACAATAGTCCAGCATTTCTTCCTCTTCCTGTGAAGTTCGTATTTCAAAACGTCCTTTTTTAGGATTATCCGTTGGTCTACCTTTCGGACTCATCAAATCACCTCTTTCTTTTTGTCCGTACATTTATCATGATACATTTTGTACGGACATTTGTCAAGAGGTAATTTTAAAAAGGACAAGTGAATTTCACTGCTCCTTATGTTCTTCTTAAAACTCATCTACCAACATCTTCACGTCTTGATATATTTCCTTGTAAGGCGTCTCCTTTTCTATAAGCTTGCGAATTCTCATCTTAACCAGAGTTTGCAAAGACTTTAACTCCATGAGCGTTTCCTGTGACAGTTCATCACGTTTTCCACTCTGAATTCCCATCTTACTATTTATCAGCTTTGTAAATAGCACGTAGTACCTATCTGCATTTTTACTCCCCTGCTCTTTTGCATACTCCACAAAGAGTTTAATCTGGTCTGTTTCATATCGTCTTGCCTCTTTGGATTCGTTACGAATTCCAAGCCACTTTTTATCTTTTTCGGAAGTTATGTAATAGCCATTCTTTTTAATTGATTGAATAATGTCGTACACCCAATCAAAGTATTGGTCAGCTATCTCTGTTGTTGACCATCTTATTACATCTAAAATGCCTCTTTCGTCATACATAAAAATACTTGTCTTTTTTCCTAAATCTCTTGGCCTCGGGGACAAATTGTCACCCACCACTTCTACATAGCGTTGCTGTAATTTTTCGTAATGTCTTAAATGAATTTTCTTTATCGCATCTTGTGGATTTTTATACTGTAGCGCATATCCAATCTGTGTTCTGCTCATATAGATGTTGTTTTCCTCATCTACATAAAAATCACATCTAGTCCCTAAAAATTCTCCTTGCTTTACAAGTTTCAGTTCCATAATTCCATATCCTTTCTATTTTTATGCATCAAAATAGGACGTAGCATTTCGCTACGCCCTCCAGCTTTCCGGGGAGATCAGGAGCATACCCTGAAAGGACTCCTCCCCTATATTCAATTAACTTCCTATGTTTTTAATGGGTATAAGAAAACCACCTACTCGCTTCAAGTAAGTGGCTCTATCATAATCCTTGTTCCAAAAACTTAAGATACCTTTCAAGTGCTTCTTTTTTTCGCAGTTTTCTCTGAGTTTTCTTCCTCACACTTCCAAAATCTTCCAGTGTGATAAACATCCACCGGATTATGGCAATTGCACCAATCACCCCTGCGATCAATAAAATCCCCAGAGAAAAGGACTTTGTAATTGCAATTCCAAGACATCCTATGCACCACACCGTCAATCCCGCTGTCATATATGGATGTCTCTGACCGATATACTTCATTGTCAGCCATATGATTTTTAAATAAATTGCTGCTTTCGATTTTTTCTCCGTCATCCGTATTCCTCCCCGTTGACTTCATCTTACCACAGCTTTTCTTATAAATCCAGCATGGAAGTAATCTTTTTCTCTTCAAAAATCATCCGCTGCATCCGTATATTATGTATTTTCTTATATTCTGTAAACAAGTCGCACCACTTTCCAAAATACATATGTGCAATTTCACTCTCTCTGTATCCCATTTGCAACCCAATACATACGATCCACGCAAAGTTTATTTGTTCGGATTCTTCTCCTTCTTCCCATGCGTGGTCACTGCGTTTTTTCTTGCAAAGCACCTCATAAATTCTGCATGCAGTTCTCTTCCGATTTCTCCCGGTGACATATCAATTTTTCTGAGGATTGTTTTCTCATCCATCGTTTCCGCAGTTTTCTTTTCCTTTTCTGCTTCGATTTCCAGACCTTCCTGGACCATCCAGATCAATGTCTGATTCACCGTCTTAATGTTCGGCACTCCAAACGTTCCGATCGTCAGCCCTTCTTCGTTGGTCTCTATGGTTCCGTCTTCCTTGCGGTTCGGTGTAAATCCATTCAGTTTTCCCTCAAACAGATCCAGATTGCCGTATTCTTCCTGGATTTTCTCCAATACGACCATGTCGCATTTGATTGGAAACTTTTCACCGGATAATTCAATATACTTCAGACTCTCAAACATCTCTTACTTCTCCCTTGTCTTTTTATCTGCTGCCATGACCACTTCTTTTCCAAACTTCGTATTGATCCAATCCATTGCCTCTTTTTCTGTTTGAAACACTTCTACAGATTTCCAGTTTCCTTCATCATTTGCCATTGCGCGTCCGGAAATAGACGGTGTCTTATACTCAATACTTTCCCCTTTTGTCGCATAGTCTTCAGACGGCTCAGAAAATTTCACTTTATATAAAAAATTGCCGGTAAATGCCCGAACTCCATCTACGATCTCCTGAGTAATCCATGCCATTCCCACGTAGTTGTTCTGGTCATCTACATTATAATCAACCGTTTTCTTTTCACTTTCACCGATCTTGTGTCCGAACATCTCTTTATGTGCCTGGATCGGAATGGTGCTTGTATTTAATGTCACTTCTGCATAACTGAACGCCTTGTCATACTCTGACTGCGCATCATCTGCGTAAAGGGATCCCTCCGCATAATTTGGCGTTACCTGCAGACCAATTGCTTTTCCCAGCGCAAACGGTTCTGCATAAGTTCCTGATTCCTCCATTTTCCCAATAATCGGTTTTCTAAGTCCAATGTATGCCATGTTTATTCTCCTTCTCTCTCTTCTATTTTACATTCAAACACTAAATGCCGAATGTCCGGATTCTCGTCTTCCAGAATATGGATTTCCGGAAATGTGAACCCCTGTCTGAAAATTGCATTCCGTATCTTATTTTTAACTCTGGTAAAATCTTCCTCATAAGGCAGGAAGAAATGAATCTGTACTTCAACGATCACGCTTTGCGGTGTATCATCCGCATAGGCATCTCCATAGTCATCTGAAAAATTAAAGGTAAACCATCTTTTTTCTTTTCCTTCATATACCCCTGCCGTATATGGATATCCGAATGGCCGGATTGCCTCTATGATTTTTTCAAATACTGTCACTTTCCATCTACCTCTCTGTTAAAGACTTCCTGCATCTTGGAAATCACATCTTTTTCAGCCCTTCTTGTGGCTCTGCTTAATACCGGCGTGGCTCTTTGCTTTGAAGTTCCGTATTCAAGATATACCATTTTTTCCATATTTCTTACCCGCACTTTCTTTCCAGCACGTTTTCCACCTTTTGTCCTTGCATTTCTCCATTTTTTAGCAGAAGCATATCCTGTTGGCCTTACACATATGTAGTATCCTCTTTGATTTCTTCTTGCCCCGGTGCTTCCGATGGACTCATACATATCCCCGGTATCTTTATGCCTGCTGACCTCTTTTTTTACTTCCTGTTCCAAGATTGGCACAGACTCTTCCAGCATTTTTGCGGCAACTTCTTCTACCTCTAATGCATTTAGTGCCTGCATCATGTCATCCAGTCCTCTAATCTCAAATTTTGCCATGTTCTCTTCGCTCTCCGGTAAGAATCACGTTCATAGATTTTGAGGCTCGATAGCTTCTCTTTACTTCATAGGTATCTCCTGTAGCCACGTCGCGAAACACCGATTCCCCATGATAGTTACAACTCAGGATTGCAACGCTGATATCCGCCTGATAACCGCACTGTTTTCCCAGTATTTCATCGTTTCGCGTTGTATCAGCGATTTCCGCTGGTATTTCTTCTGAAAAATTGTAGGTTTTCTTTTCAAATCCATTTTCATTTTGTTGGATTTCTTTTTGAATCCCTAACTGTATACTTCCATTCCACATTATGTTTCCTCCTCATCTAATGTAAGTCGAAACACTTTTCTCTGGTACAGTTTCATATACTTTTCTGTGTCAGATCTGTCATTTCCAAGATGCGCTTTTACATACAGAGTGACTGCTGTGATCACTCGTTCATCTTCTTTTTCTACTGTTTTTTGCGGAACACCGGAGTCTCTCATGTCCAGCAGGCAGTCATTGATATACATTTGAATGTCATCATCATATACTTTTGTGGTTTTTGCGATTCCACATCGTGTTTTTATCATGTCGAACATCACGCTTCCTCCTGCTGCATCATGTACTCCTCAATGATATCCTTCTTCGCAGTCTTTGTAATCTCATAGCCCTGTCTTACTGCCAGTTCCCTGATTTCCTTTACTGTCATTTTTTTCAGTTCCCCGGCAGTATGCAGACCACTGCTTTGGCTATGGATTACTCTTCCCCCTTTACTGATGCATCGTCAATGACCATTTTCAGGTTCGTATATGCTTCATTGTCCAGTACCTTGTAATCATTTCTTTCAATCGCACGTACCAGCGTCATATTCTGTGTAAATGCGTTCAGACTTCCCGCCACCGCTACATTGGATGACATGATACTTGTTCTCTGTCTGTCGTACTTTTTGAATGCCTCTTTAAAATCTCCGCATACCATCGGAATCTTAAGTTTCCCTTTCGCCTTAATATCAGATGCGATCACCTGGTTCGGAACTGCAATGATCGGCACCCGGATTGGACCAACAGAAAGATACATCTGCATCACATCCAACGGGTTCGGCTGCAACAAATCTCTTCCGGTTGTATCCTTCAATGTAGAAAGGAATAACAATCCGTCATCGTTGGTCATAATTCTGGATCCTGTTCTATATGCGGCGCCAAGCGTAACAATGATTGCTTTCTTGATTTCATCCATTGTTTCGATTTCTTTTACCTCTTTTGCATCAATCAGGCCAATGACCTTTTTATTGCTTGTCGCATTACTCTTTCTTGCGATCCATCTTGTGATGACCTCTGTAATATTCTGATCTGTATCGCTTAACAAATCATTTGTAAGAGGCAGCCATCCTCCACGATCCTGAATGTCGTATCTGATCCGTTCGAACTGCGGTGTATCCATCTCCTGAAGTTCTCCGCCTTCTTCAATGTCCTCAAATCCCGTCATGGTAGCTCGTTTCTCATACGTGCGCTGCCCTTTATTTGTTCTGACGTTCTCCACAGTAATTAACGATTCCAGGGAAAATTCCGCCTGTTTCCACTGATTGATCCTTGTCTGAATGTCTTCCGGCACAATATATCCCCCATCCGGATCAGAACTTTCCCGCATTCCGGAACTCAATGCATTTGTGACCCGAAATCCATGTCTGGCTGCATTCGCAAATTCTGCCACACTATTCTCTTCATTGTGAACCGGTGCCATATTTCCATGGTCGGCACGATTCTGTGCATTCTCAATTTCTTCATCTTCAAGGTCTTTTAACAGATCAAATTCTCTCTGCAGATTTTTCAGTTCATTTTTCGCGGCTTCTGCCTCATCCAGATTCCCTGCCTCCACCAGATTTTTTACTTCTGCTTTTTTCGCATTGATCTGATCCAAAAGATTTAATAGTCTTTCACTCATGTTGTCTCCTTTTCTTTAGACACCATACATGTCTAATCCATTTAAAATTTCTTGTTTTCTTGCTTCTGTCTGTTCCTTTTCATTTTTCTCACGGATTACCTTTTCTCTGATTTCATCTGTCAGTCTCATACCCCACAAGTCATTTGTATATTCTACAGAATTTACAATCATTTCATCTACAAATCCCATTTCTACCGCCTGATTTGCCGTCAGCCAGGTTTCCCGATCCATGATTTTAAGAACCTCTTCTTCCGGTTTCCCGGTCTTAGCAGTAAACGCAGCTGCAAGTGCCGCATTCATCTGTTTTAGGATTTCCGCATTCTTTTGCATCGCATGATAATCTCCGCTTGCTCCACTCATGGATACGTTATGCACCATGATCATCGCAACCGGGCTGATCTTGCTTCTGTTCGACATTGCGATCACGCCTGCTGCACTTCCTGCCATAGACTGTATCTGGATTTCTACATCGTTTCTTCCGTATAACAAGGAATAAATTTCCTGTCCTGCCATTACAGAACCGCCCCCGGAATTGATCAATACCGTAAGCGTTTCTCCTTCTTCTTTTTCTGCAAGCGCATTTCTAATGTCATTCGGACATGTGCTGTCCCATTCCAGCCAGTCATAAATCCATTTGGTATCATTGGGAATAATGTCCCCTCGTACATCAATCACTGCCACCGTTTCCACCTCCTTTATCGTACTGATTTCCTACCATTGTGATCGGTATATAATTTCCATTTACCATCAAAGTATCTCCGCCTTCTTTTGCCGGTTTGTCCAGGTACTCCCTTGCTTCATTTTGCGTGTAGATTCCATTGTTGACTGCTTTTGCAAGATTTTCCATCTGTGTCTGACTGTCCGCCCGAAGGATGGCTTTCTCATTGAATTTATAGAAAAAGCCGTCTTTCTGCGTCTGTGTCGGCAACGTCTTGAAATTGATTTCTTCCTCGTACATTTTTAACCTGTACGCCATGGTATCCACTAAAAAAGCTAGCTGCTGCGTTTCTGAATTCGCATAGCTGGATTTCTCGTAATTATTAATCTGATTCGGTTTGATTCCAAATGCCCCTGCAATTTGAAGCGCCGAATATTTTTTCAATTCAAAAAATTGTGCATCCGTCAGGGACATCTCCAGCGGTGTCAGCTGTAATCCAATTGGAACCGGGATCACTTTCCCAGCATTTTTCGGACCTGTCAAAGCCTTTGCAAACTTATTTTCCAGCTGCTTTCTTCTTCTCTCGTCAAGATCTCCCACATACTGCATTGCCATACTTGCAGTCAATCCCTGCTCATATAACTTATTCATGAAACTTTGACTTTCCAGTGCCCCTCCAACGGTATCCTGCAGGATCTTTCGGACCGGCTCGCCCATAATCCCATCCAGACTGTACCATGTTTTAAAATGCATGACGTCTTCGCTTTTGAACAAATACTGTTCTCCGCTCTTCGGATCACTGTACTGATAGTAGAGCTTTCCTTTTCCCCCGAAAATCCCAACGTCATCCATCAACACCGTGACGTAGCTGCTCTGCATCAGCCACAAATCCAGCGGCTTGTATGTTCCTCCGTACTTTTTCCTTTCAAAAGTTCTTCGGATCCAGACAAATGCGTTTCCATAATGCTGGCAATTCATTTCTACTGCGCTCCACATAGTCGTTGGAGTCATAATTGGATTCGGTCGTACTGTAAGCAGCCTGGTCATCTCATCCGGTTCTGCCCGAATTCTTCCGCGCTCTGTTTCCTGATAATACTTCAATGGCAGTTTTCCCATGGTTTCACTTAACATTTTCATGCAAGTGTAATAGGTCACTTCACTGATCAGATTTTTATTGCGGCTGTCTATTCCCAACCACTCCAGCAATCCTTCGCTATTCAGATCTTCCACCGGATGCCTCAGTGCATTCCACGCGCCTTTGATTCTGTCTGTAATTTTCATTTCTACCATTCACTTTCTAAAAAATTATCGATTGCTTCCAGGAAATTAGAACTAAACTCATGATAAATTGCCAGTTTAAATGCACATAAGATTGCATCGACCGGGTCAATTCGTTTTGTGGTTGCGTCTTTATCTATTTTTATCAACCCCTGATTCTGCCGGATCACCGCATTGCTCATCGCGAAATTCAACAGAGGATTATATGTATAAAGAATATTTTTACTATATACCTGTTCCCGGAATCCCTGTGTTGATTCATTCAATGATTTATGGCTTTGGAACACTTCTTCCACCACATATCCTTCATTCGACAGGTCCATCATCAATTTTGCTGCATTGGCCGGATCGAAGCATAGACACTCAATTTTCCAATCCTGTCTCTCGCAAGTGTCTTTTACATATTTCAGTACTGCGTTCTGATCCACGATCGGCGTATCGGTAACTGTAAGATATCCCATTCTCTCCCATGCATCATAATCTACCTTATCCCTGCTTTTTCTTTCGATCAGCTTCTCCCTGTTCGGAATAAAAGAGTGTGAATATACAATATACTTCACAATTTCCTGATTGGTATTGTCATATTCTCCTGACAAAAAGGGAATAATAAATGCTACGGAAGTCAAATCAATCTTTGCTGACATGTCAAATCCCACATATACACTCATTCCCTTTGTATTGATTGGAATTTCATCTACCTGGCATGCCTTCCATTTTGCCATATCCATATATCCATTCTCCTGAGCCTGCACCCACACATTCAAACATTTTGTCAAAAATGCCGTCATGTGTTCTGGTATTTCTTTTGCAATCTTATACTCTCCACGGATCTTATCCTGCCCATCTTCATAGGTCATTCTGATCGGATTCGCCTTATGCCACAATTCTTCATTCCCGAGTCTTTCCAAATCCCCATAATCTTCTGTATCCATTTCACAAATATCTACCAGATATTCTTCGTCTTCCACATCTGAAAAAGGATCCAGAATCCTTGAGCAATATGTATATTCCATTGTGTAGCATGGATACGTCAAATCCACACCGGCTGTTGTAATGATCATAAGGAGCGGCTCTTTTGTATTCGCCCCAAGCCCCAGGTCATAAAATTCTGTAGTCGGATGCTGGTGATACTCATCTACGATCAACGCCGCCGGGTTGGTTCCATCTCCCGACTTTCCATCTTCTTTGCTCAACGGCTTGATAAAGCTTCCTGTTTTTGTATGTGTGATCATTACTTTCGTCACATCAAATTTCTTTCTCAGAGGAGAACCTCTCAGCATCAGATCTGCCTCATTAAATACAATTTTTGACTGATCTCTTTTTACACCCGCTGTATATACCTCACATACTTCTCTGTTCTTTGTAGCTGTAACAGATATTTCATAAAGCGCAATTCCAGCCTCTTCCTGAGACTTTGCGTTTTTTCTGGCAACTTCCGTAAATGCTTTTTTAAACCTTCGCATCCCGTTCTTTTTCTTTCTCCACCCATACAACTGGCAGATTCGAAACCGCTGCCACTCTGTCAACAGAATCGGTTTTCCTGCAAGGATTCCTTTTGAATGCCGCAGCAATGCAAACCAATCCACGATACTCTGTGCAGCTTCTTCATTCCAGTAATATGGATACTCAGGATCTGTCTCAAATTTTTCTGCATCACGCAAAAATCGTTCGCATGCCCATTTATGTTTTTTACAACTGATGATTTCTCCGGAAATACATTTCTTCGCATAATTTTTTATCTGCTCGTAATTTTTCATCAAATTTCTCCGAATTTATCTTCAATTTCCTGATTTTTTTCATCCACCTTGATTACCGCTGCCTTTAATCGCGCGTCCACTGTCATTCCACAAAGCGCCGCAAACTTTCTCATCTCTTCTGCATACTCCTTCTGCACAGACAGCAATGGATTTTTTACGATCATCGTTCCATTTCTTGTCTCTCTTTCAATGCAATAGTCTTCTCCCTTTAATTTTTCTGTTACATCTCTGTATGCTGCATAGGCATTACAATACCCCGCCAAATTTGCTTTATCCAGATTTCCGACTACTTCTATCTTCTGTAGTTCTTTGGTGATTCTGCGCCATTCTGCCTTTGCTGTACGGTTAAAAAGCCATTCCGGCGGGGTCTTCAGCTGTTCGTTCCCTGTGGAAACGGTACGTTCCTCTTCCTCACGTCGTTCCTTCTCAGCCTGCGTGAGATGGGCTTTCTGCATATCTTTTGGTTTTCTCCGTCTCCCCATCGGAATATCTCCTCCTTCCATTTTTACCACTTTTTATTTTTATTCGGAACTTTGTATGTATGTATCTACTCGTGCGGTCGGATGGTTTTCATCAAAACTTTTTCACCCGCCCCTCCTTCTCAGAGTTCCTGGAGTTTTCTAACATTTCCTGTAGTTCTTTTTGCATCTGGAGCTTGTTTTTTCTGTAGGCTTGTTCAATCTGACTATGTGTATCATGATGCAGACTCATCAGATTGTTAATGTCGTTTCTTCTTTCCCAGTCATCTCGAAGCGGTATGATGTGATGTACTGTATCAGCCAGCTCCACTCTTCCTTCTGTCATGAACAGGTAGACATCGATTCCACCATCTATCTCCAATACCTCCGACCGGATCTGTTCCCATTCTCCACTGTCATAATACTTCTTGCTCTTCTTATCTCTCTTGTACTTGTCATACTCTTTATGCCTCAGCTTTCCACAATCACAACGACTGCCGGATGGAATTCTTTTTCCACATCTGCTGCACCGTTTATATATCATACTGTTTTCTCCATTCTGTTTGTGCGATGTCGCACAGTGCAGGCCTTTGCCCAGAGCCTTTTATCGTCTTTGCTCAGGACGCAGAAAAGCACCCGGCTTTCGCCAGATGCTCTCTACTATTTTCCATTATTTACTTCTATTCTCATAGCTTTACACAGATGAGCCTATGTGCTATATTATTTATACAAGAGAGGCTTTTTTACCTCTCCTGTATCTTACTATTTTGTGATAAGCCATGCAATAACTCCGGCTATCACTCCAAAAACAACTCCTACGATTGTTTGAACCAGCACGTCATTCCAATCTATGGAGTTTTTCTTTTTCAGAAGTTTTTAAAATTTATAGGACTACCGCAAAATTGAAATATGTAACTTGGCAACTTTACTGGATTCTATAATACAATGAGGAAACTTGCAGTAGTCCACAATCCGGACACCTGGAATCGAACCTGGAACGCAGGTCGCGACCCTGTGCATCTGCCCTCGATACTATACTCTGCATAAAAACACCGCAGCTCACCACCTTTCAATCTGGTCTATTTTACTTTTCATTTGTTTTAAAAAATGAATTTTTTGTTAATTTTTGATTTTCACTTGTTTTTTCTTCCTTATCCTCATATAATAATACTGTAATAACTAAAATAAATATTTTTTATGTAGAGAGATGTAGACGCTCTCATAAGGAAAGACACTACCAAATTATGTAGTGTCTTTTTAATGCTTTCTATTAATCTAATATGTTCTTTCGCAACGCTAGATGTAAATAAAATCTTTTTTCATAGTCTGGTTTTTCATGTCCATCTTCTCTGTATTTCCATGAAAAATTGTATTTATTTTCATTTTTTGATTTCCATGTATTCCCTATCATACCATATTGATATGCAAAATCCAAAAACTGTCTTTCTGACGTAAACCATGATATTTCATCACTATATTTTTCTAAAACATCTTTAACATTACTCAACCAAAACGTCTTTTTATTTATATATTGTAAAATCAAAAAAGATTCTTTTACCATTTTTGCGTCATGATGAATAGATAATTCATTCCTTAGCTCATCTATAAATTTATTAGAATACTCCTGTTGTGTCGCCTTAAAGTAATCTGCGCTGAATTTTATAGCATTTGGATATTCTTCTTTTATAATATTTAGCATATTTATAATATCTCTAGGTCTTCCAAAACTTGAATTTAGCATGTGGTCAAGAAAAGGAACTCCATTTATTGTAACCGGAAAAAACTGAGAAATTATTTCTTCTTTGGTATAGTTTTTTAGCAATTTATTTGAATTCATTATTTTTGTGCAAATCATATCTAACAAAGGATGCATTTCTGTTCCCTGTGTTTTCTTAATCCAATTTAATCTTATTTCTGAATCTGAAACAATCTTATTTAAATTCGTTGAATAATTGTTTAAGATTTTTATAATATCAGATCTAATCAATAATATGACTCTACTATTTTTCTTATTGATTTTTTGAAATTCAATATTAAGTTTGTAAGCACTCTCTATAAATTCTATTAAAAATTTTATCAATTGCCCATTATTATCTATTTTATCATCAAACTCATCTAGATCATCAAATATTACATTCACTGGCATTAATCCCAAAATATAAACTACATTCTTTTTTAAATTATCTAATATATTATAGTATGGATTTTTGTCATATTCTATTTCTTTTCTTTCATTGTATGTGATATTCCCCTTTTGTTCAAATGAACTTGGTTTCTTATTTACTTTTACAGAATATCCATTATCCGTACTGATTCCACTTTCTGTTCTATAGCTTTTGTTTGTAAAATTTTCAACTGAGATTCTTTGAATCACTATTTTATCCAAGTATTTTAAACTTTTATGTATTTTATATACCTTAATGAAATTTTTAAATCTCAATAATTTTTTCTTATTATCCAAAATAATTTTTGCCATTTCAATTAAAATGACATATTCGATAAACAATCCGTAATCGTAATTATTTAAATCAAACTCTCCTTTTTCTACCAAAGAACGTAAAACAAACTCCCTCTTTGTTAGAGTTTTAGTTGGAATTCTTTCTCTCTCATTTTCTTTTTCAAAGTACTTAGCTAAAATCGTCTTCCCAGTTCCTTTTTTCCCTGATATTATAAATTTATTTTTATTTTCAACTAATAAGCTATACTTGTTATTTCCTTTATAAAATAAATTTTCAAAATTTACCTCCTCTGATTCTTGTAATCCA
>OGFC01000725.1_pt1 | contig 26530 bp, 26 predicted proteins | sample 1570841 | NCBI WGS metagenome assembly OGFC01 (sample SAMEA2582137, study PRJEB24529) | metagenome | biome: Human gut stool | place: China | collected 2011 | reverse complement strand
TATAATATTTTTTGCTTGCGAAAAATTATAATATTCTTCATAATCAATTTCATTTCTCACACAACCTTTAAATAATAAATCAATCATAATTTCATTAAGTGGTAAATCCAAAATTCTATGGATACCAGAAATATACTGAATAGTATTTTTATCAGGAAAGACATGATATGCATAATACTTTTTTATGATTTTGCAAAAGATGTAAGCTTCATGAAAAATGATATAGTCTTTATATTTATCCAATGTATCGAGGATAGAACTTACTTTATGTAAAATATGATCTATATCATAATACTCACAGTAATGGAGCAGCGTTGAAAATTTGTCATACCATTCATCTATACATCTATCATAATTATATCTTAATCTTAAATTATATAACAATTCCTCATATATTATATCTAAAGCAATCAATTCACCACTCTCAATTAAAGAGAGTGTTTTCCGTGAGCATATTTGATTACCGTATTCATTTATAATCATATCTTTCTGCGTTCTTTTTGTGTAAATTCTATAAAAACGAAGCAATTGACCGATGATTTTTTTATCAAGCAAATCTATCTCGAATTTCACCATTTAATATCCCCCATCAAGGCTAAAAAAGTAAGAAATTTAGGTTACAAAATAATTAAAAAAAGTGTTCAGACATGAATATTTTCATGATGTTACCTCAACAAGCTAGATATATGGAATAGATCTATAATACAGGTGATCACAGGGATGGATCACGAAAGGAGTTCTTCATCATGTTAAGAAAGAAAGTCATTATTCCGATTGCAGCATTGGCTGTTATGTTAGGTTGCGCAAGTGCAATCTTCACAGAATTCAAGGAGATTCCGATAACGACTGGCGGTGGACATATCGATCTGGAAATCTTCTAGTTATAAGGTTGAGTTCTTATTCCTTCATCATATCAAAAATTTTATTAAGGGCTGATTTTCCCTCATTTGAAAATGAACGATATTTCTCAATAAGAGCTATTTCCTTCTTATCTGATATTACATATGCACTCTGACAAACATCATTTATATGAAAGAGTTCAGTTAAATCTATATCTAAGATCTGACATATTTTCATTAGTGTGTTGAAGTCAGGTTCTGTCTTTCCACGTACATATTGTGAGATGTTACTTGGATGAACGCCTAATATATCTGCAAGCTCTTTTTGCTTCATATTTTTGTTTTGCAAGGCGGATTCCAGAATGTTATAAAACTGCATTTAATACACCTCCGTAGTAAAATTATAGTAATAAAAATTACTAAATTGTTGATATGCGTTAAAATGACTATCGATAAAGAAAAATATTTGTTTTAACGATATCTAGTAGTATGTATCAAAGCCAGTAAAATATGTAAAACCATGATAAATAAAGGCTTTTATGAGGATGTTCGTATATGTTGGGATAAAAAAACAAATCTTTTGTTTTTCTGTAAAAGGACTCATATGGGTCCTTTTTTTGCATTTTAGGGGCTGAGTGCAGTGCAGGATATTTTACACGCTAAAACCATTTTAATAAAAGGTCTGCTAGAAATTAGCAGACCTTTTATTATCCGCAAATCTCTACAAATTAGAGGGCCTCCTTCCTCCTTTCAGTACTGCAGTGAAAGGAGGATTTATGAAAAATGATTATAGACGTAATTCTTTTTGGATTTTCAAAAAGGATGGGGTGTCCACATATTTTATTTGTAAAAGAGGTAACAAAGTTGAAGTAGATAAAACAGTTTATCTCTGCTGCTTATATAGCTATCGAAAAATAAGGAAGATACAACAATTGGATCATGACTATGTCGATCTCTATGAGGATATGGATATCTTTTCTAAGGGAGAGGAAGACCCATTACAGGAGCTTATGAAACAAAAGCTACAACAGCTTATATCAGAAGCATTAAGCTATCTTGATCCTCAAGAACAGACGCTCATTATGGATATCTTTTATAAAGATAAAACACAGAAACAGATTAGTGAAGAATTGCATATGCCTGAGTATACCGTAAGTAGGATGAAAACGCGAATTTTGAAAAAATTAAAAAAAATCATCAAAAACCTGCAAGATGCAGAGATTATCGAGTCCTTCCATAAGTAAGGGAGGGTTATATGTTATGCAAAATGCAGATTACCGAAGACCAGATAAACATTGTTTCAAAGAGGGATGGAATTATGCCATACGTTCACCTCCTTTCCATATTTAGATAGGAAAGGAGGAAGCGATGGTCTATAAGAAGGCAAAGGAGAAACAGAAATGGGACAGATGGAAAAACAAGGAGGAACAGATAATGCGTGAATACAGAATCGATGAGGATGTCATTCGACAGCTTCGTATGTTTGATAAGCAAACCTTCAATATCGAGCGAAGGATACGGCAGCGACAGATACCGCTCAACAGCTGCCTGCTGGAGAATGCTGCAGTATATCAGACGAGAGATATCAACAGCATCGCCGATCTACTGGATGAGATTGAAAATGAGAGGCTACTCCACATATTGCAGCAGGAGGATACCATAACACTTTTCATTTTGTTATTGAAAACGATGGGGTATTCCATACATGAAATTTCACACATACTGGGGATGAGAGAGAAGACGATCTACAGTAGAGTGGACAGATTGAGAAAGAAAATTAACAAATTTTAAAATAAGTGAAGAATTTTGGCCATTTTCGCGGGCTATATAGTGTAGGGGCATTTTTTCTACATGATCTTTGAAAACTGAATAAACGATACCTTTACGTTAACCGATACGTTAGCCGGTATGTAATTGCGCCGAGACCAGCAAAGGAAAGCTGCAGCGAAAAACAAGCGCATACGGACACAGACTGCACTGTGTTGGCGATGACATCTTACAGTATCGGGGATAATGCTACACATGCAGTATATGTACCTTTATATCAGTGAGAATACAAAGGGGAATGACTGCATCCGGGGAGACGCGGGAGTGAGAGCTCGTGGCGTCTAAAGACAAAATGTAAATGTATCATGCTTTAAAAAAAGGATGAAAATGATAGCATCCTGGCAGCAATCGTTGCAGGGAGAGAAATGTGAAAACAAGAAATGTATGGATCTTAACAGGTCTGCTGATTTTGACAGCATATGGTCTTTTGCGCTTTCGTATCTTTTTGATCATGAGCGGTTCGATGGCACCTGAGCTACCGGTTGGTAGCATCATCATTGTGGATACGTTGCAAGCGGACGTTGAAACCGGTGATATCATCAGCTTCCTGTTATTAAATGAAGCTATCGTGACGCATCGAATCAGCGGTGGCTCGAGCAGCGGTTGGATCACCAAAGGAGATGCGAATGAGGATGTGGATAGTGTGCGGGTGAAGCAGGAGAATATCATCGGAATAGTGGTCCTAACAATACCGCATCCGTTTCGATCCCTTTGCTATCTGTTCGTAATCATGGCAGGGATCGATAGCATACTGAAAATCAAGAGAAGGAGAACGACATAATGAAAAAGAAATACTGGATCAGTGCCGGTCTAGGTCTAACCATCCTGGCACTGGGAACATCGATGGCTTATTTTACATCCACCGACATGGTGATCAACAGCTTTACGGTAGGCTCAGTGCGTATTCAGCTTCATGAGGAAGCTTGGGAGAATCTTGCGGATACCGATCACAACGGCATTCCCGATATGGCGGAGTTCATCACACCGATGAAAACACTGCCTAAGGATCCTGTCATCGAGAACACAGGGGATAATCCTGCATGGGTCTATCTGCAGGTGCGGATCCCTGTGCGCAGTATCATTACAGCAAACGATGATGGTACGAGGAAGGAAGCTGCAGAAACTGAGCTGTTCTTTTATGAAAAGGAAGAGCCGTGGGAGCTGATCGAGGCATATCTTGATGACAGGGATATGGTATATGTATACAGCTATCCAAAGGCATTGGAGCCGGGACAAAAGACAAACGCTTTGTTTACGGAGGTGACCTTCTGCAATGCAATCGAAGGTCAAGAATTGGAAAACACCGATCAGATCATAGCCGTCAAAGCAATGGCAATCCAAAGTGAGCAGACCGGAGATTGTGTTTCTGCCTATGACATGTATTTGCACCAGTCATCTGCCCCTACAGAAAAGGAGGATACTCAGGAAGAAGAAAACCAGGTAGAAGCTGATAGCTCGGGTGACCGTCATGAAGAAGCATAAGCTGTTTCTATTATGTATGGTCCTGGGAGGACTGTTTCTAATACGGCCAACATCGGCATATCTTCGTGCGCAGGAACAACAGGAAAACCACATCACCATTGGTGAAAATGAAATACACATCCGGGAGAAATTTCAGAAGCCGTCAACCTGGCATTTCTCCACCACATATGAAAAAGAGGTACGCATACAAAATACCGGGAGCATCCCCTGCTTTATGCGTGTATTCGCAGAGGTGTCCAATGTGGATATACCAGCACAGATGGATCTGAATACAACAGCGTGGAAAAAAGGTAAGGATGGCTATTACTACTACAAGGATATCGTAGCGCCCGAACACAAGACTGCTGCCTTGTTTCAGCATGTCCAAATCAGGGAAGCAGATATCAAGCAGGAAGCTTTCCAAATCATCGTATATGCGGAAAGCGTACAGGCGCAGGGCTATGAGGATGCGGAAGCCGCCTTTATGGATATCGCATAGGAGTGCTTATGAAATCTAAGGGAAAGCGGTGCATCCTTCTAATTGTAATTGCGGCAATGGCCTTCTTTTTCAGCAGTGTTTCCTCTCATGTGTTGACCACCATACAGCAGACGATCCATATCGCAACGGATACGGTCGATGTCGTGTTGGAAAACCATACGGATACAAGCAAGCCGATCGTGGCAGAAGACATCCTTCCGGTATCGATACGGCTGAGAAACCAGGGAGCTAAATGTTTCGTACGCTGGAGGGCAGACCTGTATGACGGCGATACGTTTCTGCGTACCCTGAAGGAAGAGGAATTGCAACTATCAAAGGAATGGATGCGAAAGAAAGGCGGTTATTTTTATAGAAAAAAGGGGGTGGTGGAGACGGATGAGCTTAATCTGTATCAGACGCTGTATATATCTTCCGATGTCATCAAACAGATCAGCATTGGACAAAAGCTTCAGGTCATGACAACGCTGGAAGCTGTACAGTTTCAGCATTTTCAACCGGATTGGAATCAGGATGATCCATGGTTTGGTCAGAAGATCGAGAAAACAGTGCATATGCGAATGGAGGTGGAAGAGTGAAACGACTGTATTATGTTACGGCATTGTGTCTGCTACCGTATATCACACTGCCATGTCTTGCGAGTGAATACGGTATCATTGAAATCTCATCCGAGGATACGGCAGTCATAGACACAAAAGGAAATGATATCAGCTTACACGAGGTACTATCGGATGATCGCTTTGAGCGTTTTTGTAAAGTTATGAACAAGACGGAGGAAACACAGGCGGTCAGCCTGCAGGTAAGTGGTCAAAAGGAATTGCTCACAGAACAAATGGAGCTAAGGCTATATGTAGATGGTACATTGCGTTACGAGGGACTCATACCGGAAGAAGGAAAGACCATTGATCTGGGATTATTTTCTGCGCAGGAACAGGGTATCGTAAAAATCGAACTGCATATGCCTAAGGATAGCGGCAATGTCTACACCATGCAGGATACGAAGATGAAGCTGCAGTTTTACGCAGAAGAAATCAAGGATGTAAACACTGGAATATCGGATGAACAGCTGCAGATTTGGATACTTGCATGTATGGCGGCATTTTATCTTGTCATCATCCGCTATTGTCAAGGGAGGGATAAGTAATGAAGCGATACCTTTCTCTCTTGTCAGGAGTAGTGTTGTTGCTCATCCTACTCTTTGCGGAGTCAACAGTGATCGAGGCAGCGCAAATTATAGAGGTTTCCGGAGATAATGCAATCATCGATTCCACCTATTCCTTTGCGCCAAGGTTTATCCCCGGTGTATCCTGGGCGGAAATCTATGGCTGTACCGATTACAGTAGCACAGATGAGCTCTACCGTAACAGCTCTGCCAATTCCGGCAGGCTGCCGCAGCACAGTCATGTCGCAAAGCTTACCAATGATGCCGTCGTACGAAGTGGTACGATTGGTGTGAGGTACTATAAGGTCGGTGTGTATGAAGAAACAGCAGTCGATCTGAAAATCATGCTGGTAGGTGGTGAAGTACGCAGCGCATCTGCGGATAAATATCCAAACAGTAATATCCCTGGCATTGCCATCATGGACAACGATATCGATATCTATCAGCAGTCCTATCATACCCGTGACCTGCAATGGCAGTTTACGTTCTATCAGCATGGTACGAACACGGAGATGAGGATACCGTTTCATGCAAATTTCAAGGATATCGACTATACCGAATTTCTGGATTTCAGTTATGGAGGGATATCAAGTGCCTACATCCGAAGCTCAGCAAGTGGCGGAAAACTGTCACACACCGCAACCAGAGTATCGTCTTCTGCAGAATTGAGTGGAGACAACGATAAAGAGAACTGGACGACGCTTCTTGGTAATGCATCTTCGTTTCGCATCATGTATGCCAGATCGTTGGAACATGGCTATGAGAGCTGGGACAAATCCAGCAACAGCCGATCCTTTTATCACTGGAAATGGTCAAGTGATTCTCTGGTACGATTTGATACGCCGTCGATCACCAAACAGATCAACAATACGTCTTCTGTGACGATTGCAAATACAGCAGCGTTTTCTTATACGATGCAATTTGCCGTGCCGAATGAAAATCCAGCCTCCTACTATACCGTATTTCAGGTAAGTGATGTGCTGGAAAACTGCATAGAGCTTGTCGACGGTGTGAACAGCATCTCTGTGAAGGATGCGAATGGTAATGATGTCACTTCAAGATTCAGGAAAACACTACAGGGGCAGACAGTGCAGTTGACGCTCGTTGATTCAAATGACGCAGCCTTCTACGGCAACAGCTATACGGTAACGCTTCTGTGCAGGCGGAAGGCATCTTATGATATGTCAGCCTGGTACACGACTGCAGGAGTAGGCAGTGTTGGTAACCGGGCTTTTATCACCACAGATAGGGGAACAAAAACATCCAATACGGTGCAGGTGGATTTTCTGTTTCGGATAGATACGGCAGTAACCAATGGAACGATCACTTCCTCCAAAACGGATGTACGTGCCAATACAGCCCATAGTATCTACTATGCACCGTCTTCCTCCGATTACAAGCTGGATGCAGTGCTTGTGGATGGGAAAGCAGTGGATACTGCAAAGAATCCTACGTCCTACACATTTTCCGGCATGAAGGAAAATCACAGCATCACAGCCAGCTATCGTCGTGTTTATCATATCGATACAGAAGTAAAAGCAGGGAGCGGTACGATCAGTGAAAGTATCAATGAAATAGAAAAGGGAACCGGGCGTACCATCACGTATCGACCGTCTGAGGGGTATTATTTGCGAAGGATCTATGTAGATGGCAAGGAAGTGGATCTCAATGCTTATTCTGAACAATATACCTTTACAGATATTCAGGCAGATCACATGATCTCCGTGGAATTTCTTCCCATTCCAAGAATAGAGCTCACCAAGCAGATCCAGAGAAGTGAACTGTATCTGCCATCTGGAAATCCTACCTTTATCTTTCGGATTGAGGGAGAAGATTATGTAAGGCGTCACCATGTCTATTATGAGGTCCTGTCTTTTACAGAGGAAGATCTTCATAGCAAGAACAGGGACAAATTACAGAAAACGATACAGCTGAAGTATATTCCTGCAGGAGAATATACGATCAGGGAAGTCAAGGTCAGCAGATATCAGCTGACAGGCATAACGGATATCGTTTCCGGAAAACAGATCGATGATGCAGTGATCCTGAATACGGACGGTAAAGAGGAGGCGAAAGCAACATTTATCAATACGCGAAAAACATATCATAACTACTCTCATAACGATCTTATCGTGAATGAATTTCCAGCGAGAAAGTAACCATGTACTTGTATAAAAGAGCCTTTATTTATCATGTATTTTGAATATGCTGACTTTATCGGAAGGCATTGCGAAAAATCTTTATTTTCATGGTTTATTTCCTGTCTATATTGTTGAAAATGGTACGGGATGAGGTATACTTTAGGTAAGGCAAATAGCGCATGAAGAGAGAGGTAATCTTATGGAAATGAAAATAAATGAAATCGCATTGTTGTGGGGCATACAATTAAGACCTGTCCTGAAAAGTGATAGCTTTGTAGTGAAACGCAGTGAGGTGAAAAACCTTCAAGAATCACTTGAATATCTTGTCAGAGAAGGATATGTACGATATGAGGATATCAATTTGAATGCGGTAAAGGATACGATGACAAGTCTGTGCGATTCTTTTACCCGTACCAGTAAAAAGGAGCTTGATTTTGATAATGCAGTAGGACTGTTAGGCGGTCTGCAGTTGTTTAGCTATATCCCTACGGAAAAGGGAAAGGCAGTCATGATGGAGAATGAACATCTGAAGGCCTATATGATGGCAGACAAGATACCTGGCCGATTAACACTTACAAGATTTCATGAATCGTATAAGAAAGCTTCGAGACAGTTCAGTCAGGATTATTTTAATATGCTTACAGAATTCATGAAGGCATAAGGATCAGACGTTTTATCATGGGTATAGGAGGGAGAACATGAGGAGAATGATATGTAGTATCGCAGCGGCGTTATGCATCCTTACCGGCTGCAGTAAGGAGATCAAAGTCGTTCCAACAGAAGTCTTGACGGTTGAGTATGGAGATGAATTGGATCAGTCTAAATTATTTGATGCAAAGGCATCTGATCAAGGTGTGAAGGTGGAAAAGGTGACCGGCTTTGATTCAAAGAAAGTAGGGGAACAGACCTTACGGGTGTTGTTTGCAATTGAAGGAACAGAGGTTGAAAAAGAAATCAAGGTCGTAATCAAGGATACAAAGAAACCGACAATCAAACTGAAGAAAGATAAGATCACGATTACAATGGGAGATGAGATCAATTTGCGGGATAATGTGAAGACGGTCACAGATCCTGTGGATGGAAAGCTACCCTACAGTAAGAAGGAGATAAAGAAATCCGGCTTCTATATCGATCAAGGAAAGTTGGATTTGAAAAAGGCCGGAACTTATGAAGTCAAGGTGAATGCGTTTGATGCAAATGGAAATAAGTCTGAAAAAGCATTTGATGTCGTCGTAAAGAAAAAGCCAAAGAAGAAGGCAGCTGTTTCAGATCAGCCAGCTATCAGTGAAACTGATGTGCAAGAGAAACAGCAATCATCACAAGCTTCAAATGGAGAAACTGCACCTGCGACGGGGTCTGGTAACCAAAGCACTAAGCCGAAAGATAATGCGGGTACTTCTACAAAACAACCGGAAAAACCTGCAGAACCAGCACAGTGTGTTTCAGATGGCAATTTTGGTAGATTAGGTAATAGCGGTATGGTGTTTATCGGTAGTGATGCAAAGGATGCGAAAGTAAAAGCGTCTGCGTGGGCTGATGAACAATTGAATTATGGTGAAGGCCCATGGGGAGTAAAGGGATATAATGGATATTATGCATGGTCAGTATTCGATAACTGCGGTGAAAGAAATGATGTGTGGACGGTAGACTTTTATAAATAGAGAATATTTATATATGCACTTTGCAAAAGTCATAGCGTGTATGCAGCATTCACTGTATTATGAGAGGAAAGAAAATGAAAAAATCGAATTTTCTTATGATAGCGGCATTATGCATCCTTACCGGCTGCAGTAAGGAGATCAAGGTCGTACCAACAGAAGCCTTGACGGTTGAGTATGGGGATGAATTGAATCAGTCTAAATTATTTGATGCAAAGGCATCTGATCAAGGTGTGAAGGTAGAAAAGGTTACCGGCTTTGATTCCAAGAAAGTAGGGGAACAGACCTTACAGGTGTTGTTTGCAGTTAAAGGAACAGAGATTGAAAAAGAAATCAAGGTCGTAATCAAGGATACAAAGAAACCGACGATCAAACTGAAGAAAGACAAGATCACGATGACATTGGGAGATAAAATCAATTTGCGGGATAATGTGAAGACAGTCACAGATCCTGTGGATGGAGAGCTATCCTACAGTAAGAAGGAGATAAAGAAATCCGGCTTCTATATCGATCAAGGAAAGTTGGATTTGAAAAAGGCCGGAACTTATGAAGTCAAGGTGAATGCGTTTGATGCAAATGGAAATAAGTCTGAAAAAGCATTTGATGTCGTCGTAAAGAAAAAGCCAAAGAAGAAGGCAGCTGTTTCAGATCAGCCAGCTATCAGTGAAACTGATGTGCAAGAGAAACAGCAATCATCACAAGCTTCAAATGGAGAAACTGCACCTGCGACGGGGTCTGGTAACCAAAGCACTAAACCGAAAAATAATGCGGCTACTTCTACAAAACAACCGGAAAAACCCGCAGAACCAGCACAATGTATTTCGGATGGCAATTTTGGTAGATTAGGAAATAGCGATATGGTGTTTATCGGAAGTGATGCAAAAGATGCGAAGATGAAAGCTGATGCGTGGGCTGAATCCGTGATATTTAATGAAAACAGTCCGTATTACATGAAGGGTTATTATTCATGGTCTGTATATGATAATTGTGGCGAGCGCAATGATGTATGGACAGTGGATTTCTATTAGTATAACAATATAAATAAATTATGAAAAAGGTCATGTATGCATTGACCTTTTTTCATGGAAAAGAGGTAAACAAATGACAAAAAAATTTAAAAAAGATATAAAATGTCTGCTATTGACTTGTTTAGCATTCGTTTCTGTTCTATGTACTATTCAATTTCCTATACGCTCTGCAGGACATACTGCGGCCAAGTCATTTCTTGATGGAATCAATTATCAAGCTACGAAGGGAGCCTGGACAGCATATGGGCAAGGATTCTTATTGGAAATGGATAAAGATGCTGCGTTTTGTGTTGATCCACAAACAGAAGTGATCGATGGAGGAGGTTATTCTGAAAGTGAATTTAATTCTTCATTGGGACGAGAGCTATCCATAATCGCTTATGAAGGTTTTTATAAAAATAGGAATAAATCCGATGTGAAGAATTACCGGTTTGCCACTAATCTTATGATATGGGAGCGAATGGGATGGAACGTTACTGCATCAGGTTTCGATTATGCAAAATATAAAACAACGATTCAGAAATTAGTCGATAAGCATAATACGAGACCATCCTTTCACAACAGTGACATCACTCTAAATGTAAATGAAAGTATCACATTAACGGATAAGAATGGTGTATTTAATGAATACCACTTTAAATCCTCGGATGGATTGATTGTCAAGCAGGATAAGAATAAACTTACTATAACAGCTACTCAAGATGCCAAGAATAATGCTAAAGTAACATATTATAAAGTACCTGATGATTATATTGGCACAAGTCTGATTTATCAAAAGACAGATTCACAGGATATGGTCAAATTTTATGTGAATGATCCATTGCCTACAGTTGTTAATGTTAATGTAGTGAAGCACGGCTCTTTGCAAATCACAAAAGAAGATGAAGATGGAAATAAAGTACCAAATACATCCTTTAAATTATCAAATAACACCGATATGTCTGCACCAATCGGAACCTATACAACCGGCACAAATGGCTCTGTGGCTGTGGATGAGCTGCTTCCTGGTGCCTATTTCATACAGGAGATCTCTGTTCCAAGTCATTTGGTACTGGATAAAACAGTAAATTCTGTTATTGTAGAGGCGAATAAAACAGTACAATATACTGCTAAGAATAACTGGGTGAAAGGTAAGATAAAGCTGCGCAAGCTGGATCCGGAATCCAAGAAACAGGTCGCAGGCGCAACCTATGCCATCTATAATACAAAGGGACAGGAGCTGGAGCGTTTAGTCACAACAGCAACTGGGGTTGTCGAATCTGGTTATCTACGATTTGGTGATTATACTGTAAAAGAAGTAATTGCACCTTCCGGTTATATATTGAATAAGACCTCCTATCCTGTGACCATAAACAACAATGAACAGGTCGTGGAAGTAACGGGTCATGATTATCGCGTAAAAGGACGAATCGAGCTAGTTAAGCAGGATGGCAGTACAGGGGATAAAGCGCAGGGAGAGGCAACGCTTCAGGGTGCTGTATATGAGCTAAAAGCCAGAAATGTTATCAAAGATCCTGCTGATCAGTCACAGATCTATGCGAAGGATGGTGTAGTGGCCACATTGACAACCGATGCCAATGCTTCTGCGAAAATTGATGATCTGTATCTTGGTGATTATTATCTGAAGGAAAAAACACCAAGCAACGGCTATACGCTTGATGATACGATCTACAACATTTCTCTGACATATGAAAATGCGCAGACAGCGATCGTCGTTAAAAAACAGACAGTAAAAGAGCGTGTAAAGGCACAGGCATTTCAGCTGATCAAGGCATCGGATAATCATTCCGGCGAGATGGATATCCTATCCGGAGTTGAATTTACGATCAAATCGCAGGCAGATATACAAGCATATGGCAGCTGGGAAAAAGCGCCAGTTGCGAAAAACGCACAGGGAAAAACAGCGGCAATTCTTGTGACAGATAAAAATGGATATGCGCGTTCTGAGGAATTGCCGTATGGCACCTATGTAGTCAGAGAAACGAAGGTACCGGAGGATCATTACCAAATTCCTGACTTCACCGTTCAGATCACCGAAGACAGCAGGGAACCGCAGAGCTGGCGCATCTTCAATGATGAAAAATTCAGAGCAGTTGCTGCTATCGTGAAAAAGGATCAGGATAGTGGAAATACGATCCGGCTTGCAGGTGCTGAATTCAAAATCAAGGATATTAGGAAAAATGAATATGTCGGCTATTGGGCATGGAATCCACTGCCTCATTATGTAGATTCCTGGACAACGGATGAAACGGGTACGGTCATGACAGCAGAAGAATTATCTCCGGGTGAGTATCTGCTGGAAGAGGTAAAAGCACCACATGGCTATACGATCAATACAGAGCCGGTCAAGTTTAGAATCGGTATGAATGAAGCATATGAAACACTGCCGGATGGAAGCACACCTGTTATCACCGTAACGCAAACAGATGTATCTGTTAAAGGGCGTATCACCGTTGAAAAAAGAGGAGAAGTCCTGAAGAACGTTATCACGGATAAGATGGGAAATAAGCATTTCAGCTATGAGGAACAAGGTCTATCGGATGCATGTTATCAGATCAAGGCGGCTGAGGATATTCTAGATCCATCTAATAACGGACATACCAGTTATAAAAAAGGTAGTGTTGTTGAAAAACTGTGTACCGGTAAAGATGGTAAGGCAGGAAGTAAAGAGCTGCCATTGGGGAAATATTCCGTCGAAGAGATAACAGCACCGCAGGGGTATGTGCTTGATGATAAGGCGCAGGAAGTGGAACTGACCTATAAGGATCAGGAAACATCCCTCGTATTCGGTGAAGCTGGCTTTCGCAATGAACGACAGAAGATCGACATCCGCATCCATAAAAAGGATGCAGAGCAGAAAACACCATTGGAACATGCACGATTTGCTTTATATGCGAAGAAGGATATTTACAGTTATAACGGGAAGCTTCTCGTAAAGGCGGATGAGGTCATCGAAACAGCAGATTCTGATGAGGATGGATTTGTCAGGTTTACGGTGGATCTTCCGCTCTCGGAATATGAAATCAAGGAGATCGAAGCGCCTGCCGGTTATGCGTCTTATAAAGATACATTGCATATTGACGGGAATTACAAGGGGCAGGATACTGCAGTCATCACATATGAAAAGGAAGTATGGAATGAACAAACAAAGGTCGATATTTTCAAGCAGGATATAACGGACAGCTCAGAAATCGAAGGTGCATACCTGGAGGTGTATGAAAAAAATAATCCGGGAATGCTGGTAGATTCCTGGATCAGTGGCAGTGATGGAAAAGACGAACATGGTAGCTTCAAACCGCATAGAATACAGGGGCTGCATCTTAATAAGACATATGTACTGCATGAGGAACAGGCTCCTCATGGTTTTGCTGTATCACAGGATGTGGAGTTTACTGTTTCAGATACAGGACATGTACAGTCAGTCGTCATGAAGGATGAGCTTGTGTTTGGACGATTGACATGGACAAAGCGCGGAGAGGTCTTTACCAGAATCAAAGAAGAGGAAACACCGTTCGGTATCGCCATGCTGCCGGTTTGGACAACGGACACCCTACCACATCATGACATCACGATCTATGCGGCAGAGGATATCCGGATAGGGAATACGACCTATTATAAGCAGGATGAAAAAGTTGAGGTACTCACATCCGACAAGGATGCTATTTCAAGCAAACACCTGCCAGTAGGAAATTACTTCTATAAGGAAACCGCTGTCGATCATGGTTATCTGATGGATACAGAGAAGCATTATTTCCGAATCGAGGATTCTAAAACAGCGGAATTGCAGGAGGTCACATCCAGCCTCACGAATAAGCGTCCAAAAGTTCAGATTGATTGTACGAAGGTCTTGGAGGAACAGAAGCTGTTCATAAATAAGGATGCATATAAGGACGTCGTCTTTGGTATCTATGCGAAGGAGCCAGTGAAAAACCATAAGGAAGAGATTGTGATTCCTGAAAATCAGCTGGTATCCATAACGGGCATCGATCAGCAGGGGCATCTTGCAAGTGTTCCTGATCTTCCAGATGGAAGCTATTTCCTAAAGGAGCTAAAGACGAATGCACAGTATAAACTGGATGACAAGGAATATCCGTTTGAAATCGCATATCATGGCTCAGACGTCGCACGCTATACAGTCCGGATCGGTGAATTGGGAACGGTTGAAAATAAGCTGGCAAGAGGTTCGATCATTGTGAAGAAGATGGATGCTTATGATACGAAGAAGATCATGAAGGATATCGTATTTGAAGTATCCAAAGATGCGGATATGAAAGAAATCATTGCGGAAGCAGTCACAGATACGGAATCGATTGCCTACTTTTCCAATCTGGAGCTGGGTACGTATTATATACGTGAAAAACAGCAGGTTAACGGGTATGCCGTGAATGATTATATCTATGAGGTAACTGTGGAAAAGGATGGAGATGTCCTTGAAATCCACTGTGTGAATAAACCAATCGAAATGGAATTCTCAAAGGTCGATATCACCAGTAATGAAGAACTGCCTGGTGCCGAATTGACGGTTACTGACAAGAAAACGGGAGAGGTTATTGATTCCTGGGTATCTACTGACAAACCACATAAGATCCGGTATCTCGTTGAAGGAAAAGAATATGTCCTCACTGAGAGCACTGCGCCGTCCGGATATGAGAAAGCGGAAAGAATCACCTTTCGTGCATTGGATGGAAATAAGATTACAATGAAGGATAAAAAGAAACTTCTGCTTCCAGCGACCGGTGATGCTACGAGATTAGATGTTTATGTAATCCTGATTGCTGCAGCATTTGCCTGTATAGTGGCATTTGGTTATTGTAAATTACGTCAAAAAAATAAATCTGAAAAGATAATGTAAAATAAATAGGCTTTCAGTTTTTTAGTCTCTGAAAGCCTATTTGAATTGATCATAAACAACAAGCTTTTGGATATATGATATCTGAAAGCTTTTTATATAGGAGGATGAAAAAATGGCAAAAGCAAGAGCATGGATATACTGTCGAGTATCAGAGCATGGTGATAAACAACTACTTGACTATCAGGAAAAGATTTTAAAAAATATTGCGATGAAATATGGTTTTCGTATTATTGGGATTACAAAAGAAAGAGCCCATGGTAAAGATATCAATTCATATGGATGTCGGTCAATGATAAACAGTATACGCAGAGATCGTGTAGAAGTCATTTTAATCATAAATACAAAACGCATTTGTATTTATGATGATATTTTTGAAGAATTTGAAATGCAATGCAATAGGAAAGGTGTTGTCATTATGACTGTTCAGCATACTTCCCCATCGATATGAAGCATTATTTTATTCAAAGTATTGTATCCTGATTCATTACTAAAAAGGTACTGGAGGAATCCCCATGTCATATAATTATGCCAAAGAATTAAAAAAATGGACAGTGTGGAAAGAAAGGGAAGAAGCCTTATTAAGAAAATTGGGTGTGGAGGAAGCAGTTATTCATGAACTAAAGCAGTACGATTGGGAAATGTTCAAAAAAGAGAGGAGTTTTAGAAGAAGACAATTTGTTACCGTGGATACCGTATTTTTAAAAACACCCTATGTGGCAACAAAGGATATCCATGATATAAACGACATGTTGGATGAAATCAACAATAAAGAGCTATATGATTATCTTCATCAATTAGATAAGATGACATTATCTATCATCTTATTGAAAATCTTGGGTTATTCTACATCTGAAATTGCACATATTCTAAATCTAAGCGATTCTGTAATTCGCACTCGTATAAGTAGGATGAGAAAAAAAATAAAAGATTTAACAGCAGGTGTCACAATTTGATACTTTTCAAGGCCTATATAGTGAAGGGGTTTTCATCCCTGCAATCGGTCTTTGAAAAGTGAATACTAATCGTTGGTTTACTTTAACAGCATTTTGAGCCCATCAGTTGGATACGCCATGACCATTTATATAATGCGAGCGAGAACTATCTGTCTGTAAAAGCATGTTGCAGTGTTTGGCGATGATGAGTGCTGGGATAATGCTACTTCCGCTGTCTAGTTCGAGCGTTAAAAGCGTCACAGGCGAAACAGCAGGCTGGGTGAGAACCACGCAGGGGGTCGTTATGGATGCCTATTAAAAGAACATAGCCCTCATGATCTGTCTAGCAAGGACAGAGAATCAACGTTTCCCTTTTCTATTTTGGGGTGTCAGGGACAAATTAAAATAATTAATAGAAAAAGAACCAAGGTCAAACAAGCGCAGAACATTTATGTTACACAAGCATATTGAATGACTTTGGTTTTACATACCATCAGGGATGTGGAAGGAGGTAACTTCATGTATTCGCAAATAAAACGCGGAGATTTATATTATGCAGACTTAGATCCGGCAATCGGCTCAGAGCAGGGTGGCAAAAGACCTGTGTTGATTGTACAAAATGATGTAGGCAATTATTATTCACCTACTACAATCGTTGCAGCACTTACCACTAGCATTGAACATAAGCATGTCTTGCCGACACATCAGCTAGTTAGAGCTAGAGAAGGGCTGCGATATGATTCTATCATATTGCTTGAACAAGTTAGAGTAATAGATAAAATGCGATTATTACAATGTGTCGGCTCTTTAAAGGACTATGAGATGCAAGCGGTTAATCAAAAACTCTTAATCAGTTTAGGTTTAGCTTCGTTCTGATTGCTTGCGAGGATATAAGGATATGAATACATTATGGAGGATTTGCAGCAAATATATTTGAGTCAAAGATAATAACGAGTTCTAATAATGCTTTTAGGTGAAATATACGAAAAGCTTTTTTTATGTTGTGCAATAGATATTATTTTAAAGGCTTTAAATAGAATATGCCATTTCAAAAATCGCACATTTGTTTAATAGGCAAAATTACCATAAAATCAGGTCAGGAGGATGAAAATGAAAGTTACCATATGTGAAAAGAAAACCTATACCGTACAGGAAATCATGCAGATTTTAGGTATTGGAAAAAATGCTGCATACCAACTTGTTGCTGAACAACAATTTAAATCTGTTCGTATTGGAAATTCTATACGCATATCCAAAGAATCCTTCGATGATTGGCTGAATAAAAATATATGATAGGAGGTTTTTGAAATGGCAATGATCATCAAGCAGCGTAAGACATTTTCTGTTGTTTATAAAAGCACAGAGAAGGAAGAGAAATCTTATCCTATTTGGGAAACGTATTTTGATTATTCGTCTGCGTTAAAACGAAAATTAGAGATTGAAAAGCATGGTGAATACGATTTAGATCCCATAACAGCAAACACAAAAATTATTGATTATTTGCAATATTATGTAAATGCAATAGGAATTAAAATATGGAGTCCGTCCAGGTACCAAAGTAATGTTGGTGTCATTCATAATTATATTGCAAAGGTAGTAGTTAATAAGAAAATCAAAGACGTTGATAAAAAATGTGCAGATAAGATTTTTTCCGAATTAGAGCACGTGCCTGCTTTGGGAAAAAGAAATCAAATTGCAGATAATGTGATACCTATTAGTATGTTGAGGTCATGTATAAGTATATTTAAAGGCGCTTTTGATTATTTGGTTGCGAATGAAATTATCAAGGAAAATCCATTTCTGCATATCAACATAGCTGAAGCTCCAAAGAAATCGACTGTTGAATGGACTCTGGATTATGTACACTGTATGTTTCAGAATTGTGCTGAGACAAAATTATATGTCTTCTTACACATCATTTTTAGTACAGGACTTGGCATTTATGAAGTACTAGGATTGACGTGGAGTGATGTTCATATCGATGATGACTATGATGAAAAAAGTTATATCGAATCAAGGAACACGCTACGCAGATTGAACAAGAATACAGTATATCAGCTTGATCAAAATTTGATCATTAGAAAATTTCCAAGTTATAGTTTCGCTAACACAAACACGGAAGTCATTCTTATGAGGAAAAAAGAAGGCAGTAAAAAGGTAAATATACCTATGAAGGTTGCGATGTTACTGCGAGAATGGCGAAGGTATCAAGCTTCTATGGTTTTTGAAAATATAGTAGATTTAGTACTAACCTTGAAGGATGGCCGTCCATATGATGATAGGGCCATGAAGAAGAATTTTCAAAATACGATGGAGAAGGTACCGGTGTCCGGATTGACATTAGTTAAATTAAAAAACTATGGGCAGAAATATGCTGATAAGAAAAATACCAATGCAGCCTTGTATTACGATAGACTTGAAGATGTACTTAAGCTGCCTGAAAATAAAGAAAATTTTAGGAATATCATGAGGAAAGAAAAAGCGTTGCACATCAAAGAATTATTTAAAGAAAATCTAAACATTGAAGGTGCAATGATGAATGATCTCATAGGTGCTTTAAATGATGATCTCGATTTGAAACAGGAATTATTAAATAAATTATTAGGAAAATAACATATTTACATATTTGTGAGAGGAGAAAAGGATGGCTACGATACGTAAACGAGGAAAAAATTATGCCGTGATTTATGATTTCATTACAGAAAATGGTGAGAGAAAACAGAAGTGGGAAAGTTTTCCTTCACGAAAAGAAGCAGATAAGAGGAAAATTGAAATCGAAAAAGAAAAATCTGATGGATCATTTATTGCCCCATCAGCACAGACTGTGAATGAATTCATGGATTTGTTTGTAGAATTATATGGTTTGAAAAAATGGTCGCTTTCTTCCTATGCAAGAAATACAAGGTTAATCAATAACTATATCAGTCCAATCCTGGGAAAAATGAAAATTCAGGAAATAACACCTTTATATATTGAGAAATTTTATGCAGATTTAAAGACGATGAAGGCATCAAAAGGTCGTAACCAAATCAAGGAAAGTTTTGTTAGCACAGGGACCATTAAACAGATTCACAAACTTCTACATTGTGCGTTTGGTGTTGCAGTAAGGTGGCAGGTATTAGTCTTTAATCCATTTGAAAGGATCGATCCGCCCAAGCATGTGTATGCGAAACGAGCAATTTGGACATCCGATATGATAATACGGGCATTGGAGATGTGTGACGATCCTAAGCTGGCTATTGCTATTCATTTAGCCTTTGCATGTTCTTTAAGACTAGGAGAAGTATTGGGGCTAAGATGGAGCGATGTCCACGTTGAGAACGAAGATATAGAAAATGATGATGCATTTATTGAAGTGAATTGTGAATTGATGGTGGTAAGTAAAGAAGCTGTTGAAAGATTAAATCAAAAAGATGTGATATTCACTTTTCCAACTACCCAATATAGAGATACAAAGAATGTTACGATATTGAAGAAGCCCAAAACAGAAAGTAGTATTCGTAAAATATGGCTTCCTGAAACATTGGCTTGCATCTTAAAGCAGTGGAAAAAAGATCAAGAAGAATTTAAGGAGTTCTTTCAGGATGAATATGAAGATTATGATTTAGTAGTGTGCCATGAGAATGGCAGACAAGTGACACATAGTGTAATACGTAAAGGGCTTGCCAGAATCACAGAAAAAGCAGGCTTACCTAAAGTTGTGTTCCATTCCCTGAGACATTCAAGTACAACATATAAGCTAAAACTAAATAATGGTGATATAAAAGCCACACAGGGAGATACAGGACATTCTCAGGCGGATATGGTAACTGATGTGTATAGCCATATTCTTGATGAGGATAGAAAGGTTAATGCGCAGAAATTTGATGATTCCTTTTATCGAAATGGAGAAGAAATCGACCGTAAGAAAAATAAAGTGGATGTAGATGCATTGGTAAATGCTTTAAAAGATAATCCTGAATTAATGAAGCAGTTGGTTGATGCATTAGGGTAAAGTTATTGAGTAATCAATAGCTTTTTTCTTAATAAAGCCGATTTGTCTTTGGCTATCAATCCTCGTCTTTAAACGTCTCATCTAGTCATGTTAGCAAAATTCAATTTTTCTTAGCAAATTCATTCAAACTCGTTCGAATCCGACTTAAAAAATTTGTGAAATTTACACAAGTTAAAATGTTCTCAAAAAACAAAAAAAGACACATCGACTTTTTGTGTCAATGTGTCTAAAACCCTTTAAAATGGCACCCACGGAGGAACTTGAATCCCCGACATCCAACTTAGGAGGTTGGCGCTCTATCCAACTGAGCTACGTGGGTATATGTGAAATATTTAGGTTTTTGTTTAAATTTGCTAACGAGAAGGTCTAAGGCGAGCTTAGGCTTAGGAGGCGAACCCTCTATCCTGCTGAGGTACTGGGACATTCTTAAAAATCTATTCAATTTTATCTAGTTATCATATCAAAAGGCGTTTGTTCCACCTAGCCCTTAGGAGGCGGACCCTCTATCCTGATGAGGTACGGGGACATTTGTGAAATATTCAGGTTTTTGTTTGAAATTCCTAACAAGAAGGTCTTCAGTGAGATAAGGCTCAGGGGAACGTTGCATACATGTTTACCTACGAGGGTAACTGTATACTATCCCGGTATTGATCAGAAACATAAAAAATAGACATACGTTCCTAGTGGCTTCTGCCCTGCATACAACCTTATTATGGGATAGAAATAAATGCCGTCCTTAGTATTATACCATAATCTTTTATAATGAAAAGATGATAAACGCAAAAAATGAACAGATACAATTCAAAAAAATCAGTTGCTCCATAAGAAAGGCAGAACAGTAAGAGTATACACCGTTCTGCCTGTTTTAAACATCAGGATAGGGAATGCTGTCTGGCACCTTTTTGCTGGGGGCGAAGGCCGGGAATCCATGGCAGCAACAGCATGAGAATCTGTCGGATCACAACGGCAGATAGCGCAAGAATTGCGGTCAGGACAAGGAGTCGCAAGGACAGTAACGTGATATGAAGAAGCTCATGAAATAATAGAATGGCCAATATGAACCCTACAGTCATACAAAAACAGATCAATGCCCTTAACCGATTCAGCGGGCGTGAGGAATGATATACAGCCAGCATTGAAATAACTGTGACACATAAATACATCATGGTAACCGCCTCATCATAACGTATGGAAAAGCCATCACTCATGAATTCAATGGCTAGAAAGCTGAATACAATGGCAATCGCGTTGGGCAGCGCATTGCAGAGCACGGTGGTAAGAAAATCACCACCCACTCTTCTATGATCCGGCTCCAGCATGGTAAGGAAGGAGGGAAAGGCTTCGATTGCAAGATCAATTAACGTAATCTGAATCGGAATGAAAGGAAATGGAAGATTCATGAGAATGCATAGGATAGAAAGTAGAATGGAATATATGGTCTTAATAAAGAATACACCAGCTACTCTTGTCGCATTGTTCACTACACGGCGTCCCTCTTTCAGAATCATGGGCAAAGCTGAAAAATCAGAATCAAGCAAAACAATCTGCGACATCTGTTTAACCGCATCACTGCCCTGTGCAATCGCGATACTGCAATCTGCCTCCTTCAACGCCAGCATATCATTAACACCATCCCCACTCATTGCGACTGCATGTCCCTTTTTCTGCAATGCCTGTACGAGCAGCTTCTTTTGCAAGGGTGTTACTCTGCCAAATACGGAATACTGTTCAGCAAGCTGGTCGATCATCAAAGGATCATCTCCGATACCACTCATATCCAGACAGGCATTCCAGCTATGGAGTCCGGCCTGTCGGGCGATTGCGGAAACCGCGGTTATATGATCACCGGATATGATTTTGATCTCCACATTCTCCTCACGAAAATACTGCAGTGTTTTTTCTACATGCGGACGTATGGTATCGGTAAAGACAACGGCATACAGAGGATGAATTGATGGAAGAGGTGCATCCTTACGCACCGGATCAGAGCACTTTCCCAAAACAACGATGCGCTTACCTTCCTCCATAAGGGCGGAAAAGGAAGCATCCAGATTTTCCAGCAGCTTTTCCGGCGCACCCATAATCAGGGAGCCATATCCCTCAAAATAAGCGCTGCTCCATTTACGAAGAGAGGAAAATGGAATTCGTGCCTGCGGTTCATATACTGCACGGGGGCTGATCTGCTTACAAAGCGCCTGATAGGTTGCATTGTTGTCGTCGCTATAGTGCAAAAAGGAGCGAATATAATCCATATCCGTTTCTGTTTCCTCACAAAGGGGGAACATGGTCTCTACCGCTAAATCACCGGTGGTGATAGTTCCTGTTTTATCCAGACAAAGTGTATCAACATTAGCAAGTGTTTCCAGCGAATACAAATCCTGTATAAGAACCTTATGCTTTGCCATACGGCTAACTCCAGCGGCAAGGGATACACTGATCAACAGGACAAGCCCCTTGGGAAGCATCCCCAGCAATGCGGCCGAGCTTGTGATAACACTTACCTGTATGGAATCCCCACGAAATCCCCATGCCTCCAGAAATAACAGAATACCTAAGGGAATGATTGCATAGCCGGTCAGCTTTGTCACCCGCTTCATGGCATTTAACAGGCGGGAATTAACTGCACGTACCTCCTTTACCTCATTGGCGATACGATTGGCATAATTATCTGCGCCGACATGAACAACCTGCGCATAGCATTTCCCGGATATAATTGAGCTGCCGGATAACAGCTGATCCCTTTCACGCTTATGAATAGGATCGGACTCTCCGCTTAAAAGAGCCTCATTGATTTCTGCCTCCCCCTGTAAGAGAACGGCATCACAGAGTATTTGTTCCCCGCTGGATAATACCATGACATCGTCCACAACGAGATCTTGCGCATCCACACTGCATAAAACGCCATCCCGCATAACCGAAACCCTCTGCCGCATAAGCAGGGACAGATTATCCACCAGCTTTTTTGCATGTAACTCCTGCAGGATGCCGATGACGATATTACAGACAATAACTGCTAGAAAAAATAAATTCGACCAGGCTTGTACCAGCACCAGTGCCAGTGCGATCAATATATTAAGCAGATTAAACAGGGTGCAAATGTTTTCTTTGTATATCTGACGGTGTGTCTTTGTAATAGACTGCGATACACTGTTCTTCTGATGATTTTTTATGCGCTCTTCCACCTGCTTCTGCGTTAGTCCTTTGATGGCTGTATTCGTAGCTTCCATTTCATCACCTAAACTTTCTTTACTGTCTATTATGGACAACAATCGTAAAGATTCCTTTCGTATCTTCTTAAGAATGTATAAACTTTTTGTTATCTGTGAAGAAACCTGGCTGTTTTCTTAAAAAATACAGAAATTAAAGTGCATAAACACAAAGTCTTTGGTAATTCTGTTATAATAAAGCTGTATATATGAGGTGAGTGGAATGAACAATGATAAGAAAGCAAGACGTCGGCATCAGAGAATCTGTGAAGTGCTTCAGGAGCAGGAGCATATGCAGGTTCTGGAGCTGTGTGAGCTGTTTCATGTCTCACCGGCAACGATTCGTAACGATCTGACAGTCCTTGAAAAAAAGCAGCTGCTGAAACGTATTCCAGGCGGTGCGGTGAGTATTGGCAGAATGCCGCAGAACACTATTTTTACTGCCAGAGAATCGCAGCATATGGATCTGAAGATTAAAATGGCTGATTATGCAGTGGAGCATCTGATCAAGGAAGGGATGAGCATTGCACTGGATGCAGGTACCACCTGCTATGCGATTGCTAAAAGACTGGCGGATGCATCTCTTCGCTGTACGGTTATCACCTATTCTCTTCCGGTAGCCAATGCACTTGTCCATTGCGAGCAGGTAGAGGTGTTTTTAATGGCTGGCAGGCTGGATAAGCAGCATGAATCCTTCCATGATGATGTGGCAGTTGAGGCTATGAAGCGAATGAACAGCGATTTGTTTTTTCTTTCACCGAATGGAATTGATGCGCATGCTGGAATTACCAGCTCTGCAACAGATGAAAATATTATGAAGCTTTTGATGCACGAGCATGCAGAGGAAACAATCGTCTGTGCAGATCACAGCAAGTTTTTCAAAAAGGCATTTAAAACCATTTGTCCGCTATCGGATATTCAGGGAATTCTGAGTGACAGTGAACTGCGTGCGGAGATACAACAGAAATATAGCGATATGGGTGTGCGCCTGTATCTGGCTAAGAAATAATATTAAAAAAACAGGCGGTGCTATGATCATTCTGATATGAATGATTGATCACCCTGCCTGTTTTTTAGTATTCATAATCAACGGTTGCACTGCCGCTTCGTACGGCATGAATATAAGGCTTCACCTTTTCTACATGATAGGTGTTTTTCTGATAATCCTCCAGTGCCTGACGATTATCCACCACAAGCTCCAAAACTACATCATAGGAGCGCTCGGAATGCAGATAGTCAATACCGACCTGCAAATCGCGCAGGAAGGGAATGTGTTCCTTCATGGATAGAAACAATGCCTTCACTTTTTCACATTCCTCCATGGAATTATCTTTCATTTTTACAAATAATACATGCTTTACCATAGCGTGTCTTTTCCTCCTTATGATTTGAATTTCACTTCAATGCTGTAATTTTCCTTTATTTCCGGTATCATCTGAAAGAATTTGCGGATTGCGGATTGTGATTTCGTCGCTGCCTCGCTGAGCAGACCGTTTTCCACTGCTTCATCCGCCACCTTATCCTTCTGCTGAGTAGCAAATGCCGTATAATCCTCAATACTGATCGGATTAAATATATTCTTGGTTTCATCATATACCTCGATGCTCTTTTCATCGATGATATTACTCAGGATTTCAACCTCCGGTAATAATACGGTTATCGTATTCCCTTTTACATCAACCTCTGCCTGTTCCATCCTTACACCGGCTTTCAGCTGTCCTGCATAGGTGAGCAGAAAGCTTTTCTTAGTCAGCGGGATATTCCAGCCATTCAAGGTCAGAGAATTCTCAAATTTCCCCACCTTAGTATAATTATATTCCATGACGGCCAGATCACTGACCTCCTGCAGCTGCTGTGTCAGTGCTGTCGATGTAATTTTCGGTTCACTTTGCTTTCCTCCGAAAACGGTTCCCGCAAAAAAGATGACAGCAGCCAGTATACAGATGGCTACAACACCGCCGATGGCCTTCTTTGTTTTCCCCAGAGTATCCAGTATTTTCATTCTCTACCTCCCGCTACAGGTAAAATTATATCATATTTGACAGATGAAGCCTATATGCGATATTCTTACATTTTTCTTTCTATTGTTTATGCTACTATCTCTGATTCCCATCCTAAAGGCAGCGCATAATTCTTATGTTTTTTTCAGTGCATGCTTCCTTTTCCCATCCGTTCGTGATACCATAGGAATACGCATGGAGGGATCATATGCTTTTTTCTATAAAATATGTACATAGACTGAAATGGAATGGTCTGTATCAGTCATTGATGTGGAGCTGCTTTGGTATTATGTTTATGCTTCTGTATCCGGTAAGCCCGGAGCTAATGACGTTTATCGGAGGGATCATGCTGCTGTTTCAGGGCGTACCGCAGCTTATTTTATTTCTGGAGGAAGATGAGCGCTTTCTGATTTCACTGCTGTCACTGGTAGAGTGTCTGCTGGTCAGCTTTCTGGGGGTGTGGATGCTGACAAATCCGGAGGAGGTGTATGATACACTGCCGGCAGTTCTGGCATTTGTTACCTTTCTGCATGCCTTCAGCAATCTGATCATCACAGGAAGAATACGGCATTTGCAGTATCCGAAATGGTGGATTGCAGCTCTTGTTACGGCAGCAAAGATGGGGGCCACGGCAGCACTTGCCGTACAGTTTCACCTACATAGTGAATTTATGGTTGTAGGAACTGGGATCTGCATGCTTCTGGATGCTGTGAGTGATATATGGATGTGGAAAAAACTTGAGATATTGATAATTCAGGATATGGGAATATGATGTGCGCGGAAAAACCGCGCTTTTTTGTTTGCAAATCATCTCATGGCTCTAACGTGGATCGGATTATCCGCATGCGTCTGATAAGAACAGCTATCTAAATACTTCATAAACCTCTTTTTTAGGGGTATTTTTTGTATCTCTATCATTCTTTAAATGTGATAA
>OGFC01000719.1_pt1 | contig 26801 bp, 22 predicted proteins | sample 1570841 | NCBI WGS metagenome assembly OGFC01 (sample SAMEA2582137, study PRJEB24529) | metagenome | biome: Human gut stool | place: China | collected 2011 | reverse complement strand
CTGATACCGTCTGGATTGTGCTTTTCCTTTCTTTTTGTTCCCTTTAATTAGCCATGAACTGTATGATACCTATAAGGAGCTGCTGAATTATTATTTTGACCTCAGCGTGGAAGCGCAGAAGCATTCCTATGAGGTGATGAATCAGGAGGCCTCCTTCCTGTTTACCTCGATTCTGATGGATGATTGTATCTCCCGCGGAAGGGCATTGCTTGACGGCGGTGTACAGATTCTGGGTGGTACCAATGAAACCTATGGAAATATAAATGCCAGTGATGCTCTGTATGCGATTCGTAAGCTGGTATATGAGGATAAGGTATACACACTACAACAGCTCCACGAGGCACAGCTTGCTGATTTTGAGGGCTATGAACAGCTTCGCAGAGATTTGCTGCATGTAGACAAATATGGAAATGACAAGCCGGAATGTGATGCACTTGCCAATGATCTCTATGAATTCGTCGCAAAGGGGATTCGGCAGCGGGGAATCGATGCGGGTCTGGGCTATTATCTGATCGTTATATCCAATAATCAGACCAATACAGATTGGGGGCATCAAACCTTTGCCAGTCTGGATGGACGGAAAACGGGCGTCTTTATGAATCCTGCAAATAATCCGCAGGGCGGTGCTGCAAAGAGCGGACCGACAGCCTGTCTGAATTCTCTTAGCAAATTTCAGGCAAAATATCATGGCGGCAGTGTACAGAATATCAAATTTACACCACGGATGTTCAATGAGGATCGAGATAAAATCCGAATCCTGTTTGATACGTATTTCAAAAAAGGCGGCTGCCAACTGATGGTGACCGTTGTGGATCACGGCGTATTGGAGGACGCGCAAAGGCATTCGGAAAATTATCCGGATCTGATTGTTCGTGTTGCCGGCTACAGTGCTGTCTTCGTGAATCTTACAAGAGATATTCAGGATGAATTGCTAAGCAGGATGCTGTATGATTAACATCACCAATATAGAGCGCTTTGCGACACATGATGGTCCGGGAATTCGCACAACACTCTTTCTAAAGGGCTGCCCTCTGTATTGTCCATGGTGTGCCAACCCGGAAACACAGAGTGTGAAGCGTACGATGTTTCATAATGCCATGCGCTGTGTCGCATGTCGGGCATGTGAGCAGGCATGTCCGCATCAGGCGATTACCTTTCAGCAGGGTGTCTTTACGTATCAGGAGGCTCGCTGTCAGCGCTGCGGTGCCTGTGAACGGGCGTGTCTGCAGGATGCCATAGCATTTCAGGGAATAGAAATGGAGCTGGAAGCGATCATGGAGGAGCTGTGTAAGGATCGGGACTATTATGAAAACTCCGGCGGTGGAATCACCTTCAGCGGTGGGGAGCCATTTGTTCAGCAGGACGCTTTGTGGAAGCTGCTTCATGCCTGTAAACAGGAGGGCTTTCACACTGCTGTGGAAACAACAGGAAATTACGCCAGCGACTTACTGATTCGCATGATGCCGCTGATTGATCTGTTTCTATTTGACTTCAAGCATCCGGATGATGCAGTTTTGCATACGGTAACCGGTGCGGATGGTGCATTGATCAAAGAGAACCTGCGCTATCTTCTCAAGGTGAATCCACAAAAGGTCATTGTCCGTATTCCGGTGATACCGGACTTCAATTATGATAAAGCTACGCTGGAGCATGCATTGCGGTATCTGAAATCCATCGGTGTCTGCGAGGTTCACCTTCTTCCGTATCATACGCTGGGAAAGGTGAAATACGAAAAAATGGGAAAACCGTATACCTTGTCAAAATCGATGCTGCAGAAAGAGGAGCTTGCGTATTATCGGGACTATGCGGAAAAACTCGGTATGCAGGCGAATATCGGCGGATAAAGTAAGGGCAGTGCTGCAGGAACACACTGCATTACGATACGCCGGTAACACTGTCGGAGGAATCCGGCAGTTTTCCATATTGAAATGTGACTGTGGAAAAACTCATTGTTTCCTTCCACAGAAACTTTTGGTATACTGAATACGTAAAATAAAGAAAGAGGGTTAGCTATGTTAGCAGAAACAGCAGTGAAATATTATCATATGGGCTATAACTGTGCGGAAAGTATCATTCGTGCAGGCAATGAGGTATATGGTCTAGATTTGCATGACAGAGATATGATCATGACAGCGGCCTTTGGCGGCGGATTTCAGATTGGGGATGTGTGCGGGGCATTGTGCGGAGCTGCCTGTGTTGTTTCAGCACGCTATGTGGAAACAAAAGCACACGACTGCGACTTTCTTCGTACGCTGACGCAGAAGCTTGTCATTGCATTCCAGAATAAAATGGGCTCCCGTTTATGTGCCCAAATCAAGCCGGTGTATCACAGCAAGGAAAAGAAATGTGAACGCACGGTGGAAACTGCTGCAGCGGTTCTGGAAGAGGTCATCCGGGAATGGGATGCAAAGGTCAGCGACATACAGGTATAGGGGAAGAAAAGGCATGGAGCGTTGTATCACCTCCTAGCCGCTATCGTGTTATTGAAATCAGATAATAAAAAGGATCAGGTGCATCTTTTAGCGATATGCTTGATCTTTTTATTTACGATGCTGTCTTACATTTGAGCAGGAATTCGATGTACAGGGAAGCTGTTTGCAATAATAGCCTGTTTCCTGCGCATTTGCCTTGTCTTTTCACAATATTTCGCATATTCTGAGTATAGGAGATGATGCTTATGAAGGAAGGAACCCTTGTATATTACATTGACGAGGGGCAGATTCATGACGGACATGTCATTGATGTAGAGACCAAACAGGATGGCTTTGTGTTCAGTATAGACAGCTATGGAGAATGCGGTGGATTCTGCCGTATTGATTCTGCACAGCTCAACCGCACGGTGTTTGAGGATTACGAGGAAGCGAAAAAGCATACAAAATAGCAAGCAGAGAAAGCGTTTCTTCTATATATCAGAAAGGTAGAGACAGCAGCGTCTATCCCTAAAGCAGCCTGTGTGTTCCAATGCCCTTATCAGGCAAGGATAAGAATGAAACAGCTCGGTGATTAACATATGCTCACTTTTCACTGTGCGCATACAAGGAAAGAATTCAGATTACCTGAAGAATAGTTACTGGCCATTGAGGATTGCATGGCAGCGTAAAAGAAAACATTCAACCCTGTGTATATTCACAGCAGTTGAATGTTTTTACTATTCAGCTTTTGCATAAGGACAAGCAGTCATTTTCTGCATGCTTGCTTCAATGCCTGCATTGTTTCATCAAAGGGACAGATCATATTACTTAATCTGCTGATTTGTGCAGCCAGTGTGTACTTTATGGAAAGGGGGATGTCCTCACCCTTTTGGAACGCCGTAAGCTGTTCCTCCTGCACTCCTGCTGCTGCAGATATAAAGGATACCGGCAGCTTATACTTCTTCACCAGGACATCCAGCAGTGCCTTGATAATATCGTCATTTTCCACCTTCCATGCAGGAAGGGTGATGAAATTGGATACAAATGAACAGATTAGAGCCAGCTCCTGCTCGGTGTGATCCTCCACATTTACACTGATTCCCATCGCCTGCAAAACATCTTTCATATCCATGCCATTGAGCTCTTCCGCGGTTTGCAGGATGTCGAATAATTCCATAAAATAAGCCTCGCTTTCTAGTGCTTCCGTATGCAGTATGTGCAGGATAAACGGATATATCCAGCAGCTTCTTCTAAATACAGTTATCTACAGTTTAGCGTAATAGACAATGAAAATGAAGCGAAAAATACCATCAGTTTCGTAAGATATGTTAATCGGCGACAGGGAAGGATACGGCCATGCATTAAATAAATGACATCATGTCATCTAAAAAAGGAGAAACACATATGCCAAAAGTTACAGATAGCGTGGAATAGCAGTGAAGTGGAAATCCGTATAGCAGATCGACAGGGGAATGCTTTAAAGACTAATATAGTAAACATCCCTTTTTACGTGAAATAGCAAAATTTATCATTTATTCGTGGATTTTTTAGGGATTTGACAGCTTCCATACGTATAGAAGGGGGTAAGGAGCCCTTACAGAATGGAGGACATATAAATGTCAAATGCAATGAATCAACTCAACTACCGTAACGATCTATTTTTTAAGTACGCCCTTTCCCGTGAGGATGAAGGCTCCGTGTACGCACGCAACACCATTATTGAACGTGTTACCGGAATCAGGGTAAAGGAAAGCATCGTACTCAATCCCAATCTGGATCCGGGCATCATCGGAAAGAAGCGCATCATTCTGGATGTCCATGTGAAGGATGAACAAAATCGCCATTTCAATATTGAGATGCAGACGACCTACAAGGGAATAGCGGAAATGATGCGCTTTGAATTTTACGGAGCAAGAGCATTGAATAATCAGCTGAAAAGCGGTGAATTTTATGACCAACTAAAGCCGGTTTATCAAATCATATTCATCGATGAGTATGCATGGAGCAACAGAAATCTGATCAATCAATATCAGATGCGTAATGAGCAGGGAGAAGATGAAAGCGGCTATCCGCTCATCCTTCGCACCTTTGTTCATATGCCGGCAATCAATGACATCGTAAAGGAGAAGGAAATGCAGAGGTTGAATGACTTTGAACAATTGGTATACCTGTTTGAAAATAATGAAAAAAATGATATACTGAAGTCAAAGGAAAGGCTGGTGAAGGTATTCATGAACAAGTATGAGGAAATGCAGAAGGATGATGAGCTGTGGTCAACGGCTATGGCGATTCAAATGGGAGAAGCACGTTATCGCAACGGCTTGCGTGACAGCTTTGAAGAGGGAAAAGCTGCCGGAAAAATGGAAGGAAAGATAGAAGGTAAGCTGGAAGGAGAGAGGCAGCTCTTACACAAACTTATTGAAATCAAGTACCATGAGGATTGTGCAACGTGGCTGCAGGCATTAACGGAGGAGCAAATGCATACTGTGTCCACTTTACTTCTGGAATGTGATACCTTTGAGTCAGTCAAAAAACGATTACATAAATCTGACAAGAAATAAGCTGTCTGTGATTTCATAATAAAATACTTAAAAGACAACAGAAAAGCCATCCTGTATAGAAAAGGGATGACTTTTCTTTTCAGGCTCTTCAGTAATCCGCGTTATCTCTGCATACACGGCTGTAGGTGATGTTTTACCATTTACTATGCCGTTTTCTGCAGAAAGGTGTGCTAGGGAATGGCGATCTTGTTTAAGATACACAGTAGTGATTGCTGTGTTTGTATGTTTAAGTTGATAAGGCAATTTATGGAAGCCGTACAGGACGGTTATAAAGTATGGTAAAATAAAAGGTAACAGGATACAAGTTAGATACAAAAATTATGTATACTACAGAAAAGAGAGAGGTGATTGCATGCGGCTTTTGATTGTTGAGGATGAACAAGCCATTGCAGAGGTAATGCTGCTGAATCTGCAAAGAGTCGGCTATGAATGCGATTATGCACAGGATGGGGAGCTTGGCGCAGAGATGGTGGAGAAGCAAAGCTATGATCTTGTACTGCTGGATATCATGCTTCCGAAAGTCAATGGCTATGAGCTGATGGAATATCTGGCACAGCTGCAGATTCCGGTTATTTTTATAACGGCAAAGGGCAGTGTGCAGGATCGTGTAAAGGGATTGCATATGGGAGCGGATGATTATCTGGTAAAGCCATTTGCGGTGGATGAGCTTATAGCAAGAGTCGAAAGTGTACTGCGCCGCTATCATAAAAGCATGCAGGATATTCATGTGCTGGATGTCACGATTCATACTGCGACCCGTAGTGTGGAAAAGGGGAATCGCATCATCGCGCTGACCAAAAAGGAGTACGAGCTCCTGCTGTACCTTGTTCAAAATAAGAATATTGCATTGTATCGGGATACGATGTATGAAAAGGTTTGGCATGAAGAGGAGTTTGAGCAGACCCGCACGCTTGATTTGCATATTCAGCGGCTGCGCAAGAAGCTGGATTGGCACAGCGTGATTCAGACAGTGTATAAAATCGGCTATATGCTGGAGGTGAACGATGAAGTTCAGCGATAAGCTCACACTGAGCAGTACCGCAGTTATCGCGATTCTGTTTTCCACCGGTGCTACCTTTATGATGGTACAAAACCATGAGCACCTGTTACAATCCTATATATCCCGCAATATGCAGACGCACGATCTGGAATCCTTTTCCCTGGAATCCAAGCTGACACAGGATGCCACATCGAATCTCACCTCCTTTGGCAGCGATGAAAAGGCGATGAGAAACCGCTCCATATATTATCTTCAGCAGGTCGCCAGTCACATGAATCAGCCGCAAACCGTGTATGCTTTGCTGGATTCAGAGCATACCCTTCTGTATACGACCGGAGGAAAAAAGCTGTTTGAGAAGCATTCCTTAAACAAGGCGCAGACCTACCGCATTGTCAACGATAACGATTCCCGCATCATGCTGGTCAGCAGTCAGATTACCGCAGGGAGGTTTACCTACCTTTTGGAAAGCGGCTATGATATTACTTCCTGCTTTCAGGAACGGGACCGGCAGTTTCAAACCTTTTTTCTCACGCTGCTGTGTGTGCTGCTGTTTTCCTTTCTACTGCTGAAACGACTTTCCGTTTATCTCAGTGGTCCGATTCTGAAGCTGCATGAGGCAAGCAGACGCATCGCATCCGGACATTATGAGGAACGCACCAGCATCCAGAGTGATGATGAAATCGGAGAGCTGAGCCGCAGCTTTGATGAGATGGCGGAAGCAACACAAAAGACGATTCATCAGCTGGAGGTCAACCTTGCGCAGCGGGAAGATTTTATGAGCAACTTCGCGCATGAAATCAAGACGCCGATGACTGCAATTCTCGGCTTTGCGGATACGCTGCGCACATATGATTGTGACGTGGAAACAAGGAAAAAATGCGCTGATTATATATATACAGAGGGAAAACGTCTGGAAACGCTGTCTTACACGCTGATGGATCTTTTATCCTTGAGCGGACGCAAAATTCAGCTGCAGCCGGTCTTGATTTCTGCGCTTGTAAAGCAGCTAAAGCAGTATTATGAGGCTGTATCCACCGCAGGCAGTCTACGCTTTGCGTGTGCTGCCTGTACGGTATATGCAAAGGAGGAGCTGCTGTTCACCGCCCTGCGCAATCTGATTGATAATGCAATCAAGGCAACAAACGGTGATCAAAAGATTCTGTTGAAGGGAGAGCTGTGCGAGAAAGGCTATCGGATGTCGGTAACGGATCATGGAATCGGTATGCGGCAGGAAGATATTGAACAGGCATCCCAGCCGTTTTATATGGCGGATAAATCCAGAGCCCGCAAACAGGGGGGCGCAGGTCTTGGTCTAACGATTGTCAAACGAATCTGCGATTTGCATGGCAGCCCGTTGCAGATCACCAGTAAGCTGCATGAGGGGACTGTTGTCACGATTCTGCTGGAGGTGGCTGACCATGAAAACTAGAACCGCATTCGCATTGTGTCTGGGCGTATGCAGTCTGTCTGTTCTGCTTCCGCTGACAATCTTTCATATTCAGGACAGTGTTGCAGTGGATCAGGATATCGTGTGGCAGTCATCCACAGAGGACATTGCCAGAAACTATCCGGTCGTCTCCAGAGTCTATGCCAATTTCTACCAGCGTGATGAAACCATGATGGATAATGAAACCTTTCATCTGTCGGATATGAGTGCTTATACAGAAAAGCAGCAGCGTCAGCTGTCAGAAGTAAAAAAGAAATACAGCAGAGAGCTGAATACTTTACTTACGAAGGGAGTCTTTCCCTATGCGCTTTTGGATTTGAAAAAGGCAGAGCCCTTTTCAATCGAATTCGGAACCCTGTCCCATATGAGTGAAAAAAGTGGAGCCTGGCAGCTTAATCAGGTATACCGTCTGAACTCTGACAATGATAATATTGGGGATTTCACCATGGATAAACAGACGGAAAAGATATTGAATCTGGAATTTTACAAGCGTACTGTAAAGCAGTACAGCGAACAGGAGCGCAAGGAATTCGCCTGGCATATGATTCAGTATCTGGGGCTGGATTCTCTGGAGGACTGGACGTATACCCAGTATGGGTATGAATCCTATAAGGCAAAGGTGCAGGTGTATTGCGAGGTGGAGGATTTCGGGGATTCCTCACGATTTTCAATGGGCATCACACCTTTGGGACAGCATACCTCTACGATATTATACAATTATATGAAACACTGAAAACGCTGTAAATTCAGCGTTTTTTCTATTAGGGGCTTGAAGCTGCATCATTTTATAAAGGAACAATAACTGCCCTATCAAATATACAACTGTGATACAACCGCATGCTAAAGTAGCAGCAAGGAGATGATATAATGAAAAAAATATGCATACTGCTATGCTGTATCATACTGCTTGCCGGCTGTGTAAGCAGGAAACAGGATGTAAGCGATAAAGAGGGGGGAGAGCCACAGAAGCAAGGTGCCTTTAACGAGGAGCTGCAGCTAAAGGAATGGTCACTTCGCTCGCTCAGTCAGGGCGATGGAAATGCACAGGGCTTTTACCGTTTGAAAACGATAGATAACGGCGGCGGTGAGCTGTATTCCAATATTTTATATACCGATTATGAGAACAAAAAAGAAATCTATTTATGTGACAAGCCAGAATGTCAGCACAGGGATACCTCCTGTACCTCCTATTATGCAGGTCTTGATATGGTTACGCAGCTGCTCGCTCATCAGGACCATTTGTATCTGATCGCCAATGAGGACAGCACGGTAAATGAAAAAAACGAGCGTGTTACAATGCCTGCCAGAATCCTGCAAATGGATCTGGATGGGAAAAACCGCAAAGAGCTCATGCAGCTGCCAAGCGGCTATGGCTTCAGCTATGAGAGTATGGCAGTGGCCGGGGGTGTTTTGTATGCTCCAATCGAGAAAACAGAGAATGTGAGTACAGGACAGGGAGAAATGAGCTCTGCCGTACAGGTTGTCCGTGAAAAAAAGCTGTATGCGATACAGCTGAACAGCGGCAAACGAAAGGCGGTTGCGGATATGAAAAACAAGAGTATTCTGGGATGTATGGGACGCTCTCTCATCGTCAATGCCTACCGCTATAAGGAAGACCCCGATCAGCTGCTGGATAAAGGGGATTTTGAAGGCTATGAGCGGGTGTCACAGCAGGCAGAGATTGCCTATGAGCGTATCAATGTGGATAGTGGAAGGGTGGAGAAAAGCTTTCCTACCGCTGCGGATGTGCTGGGTATCTTCGTAAATGACAGTATTTACTATACAGATAACAGCGGTATGCTGAAGCAGCTGAATATGAAGGATGGGAAAACGCATGATCGCAAGCAGCTGGAGAATCCCATGTCCACACTGATGTTTGGAGAGGATGACCATCTGTACCTGTATATGGGAGAAAAGGAATATGTATATTCATTACAGGATGATCGTCTGATACCGTTTACGCTGACACTGTCGGATACACAGGAGCCGATTCGCCTGCTTGGTGAAACAAAGGATATGTATTATGTCATCTATGATCAAACTGGAGAGGTAAAGAAAACATGGGCCGGTACGGATCAGTATGAGGCAAGCAGCTACGCTTATGGACTAATGAAAAAGAAGGATTACTGGAACAGCAAAGCGAACTACACACCGGTGGATGTCATAGCGAAGGGGGAGTAGGCAAATGCTGGAAATAAAAAATGTAAGTAAATCCTATGCGGATAAACAGGTGCTGCATCATATTGATTTGCGTCTATCGCATGGAATCTATGCGCTGCTTGGACCCAACGGTGCCGGGAAATCAACATTGATGAATATCCTGTGCAATCAGCTGAAATGTGAGGAAGGCAGTGTTTTGTATAACGATAAGGATATCCGTGAGCAAAAGCAGGCATATTATGAGTTGCTCGGATATGCTCCGCAGCAGCAGGGTCTGTATGATGAATTTAGTGGGGAACGGTTTCTAACGTATATGGCTTTGTTGAAAAATATCAGCAAGTCGCAGATACAAAAGGAGGTTGCGCGTGTTGCACAGCTTGTGAATATGCAGCAGCACCTCAAGCAGCGCTGTGGTGCATATTCCGGTGGCATGAAACAGCGTATACTGGTAGCACAGGCATTGCTGGGGAATCCGGAAATTCTGCTGTTCGATGAACCGACAGCAGGCCTGGATCCAAAGGAGCGGGTGTCTTTACGCCGTGTATTTGATTCCCTGAAGAAGGAGCATACCTTGTTGATAGCGACACATGTTGTAAGCGATGTGGAATCCATTGCAGATGAGGTAATTTTTTTAAAGCAGGGAAGGCTGATGGCACAGGGTGGTGTGGATGAGCTGCTGCTTCACCATCCCGGTATTGCTTCACTGGAGGAATTGTATCTGCATATGTTTGCCGAGGAAGCAGCATGTTGAAAAATCTGTATGCAATGGAGCTGTATAAGCTGTGGAGAAGTAAAAGATTTCTGCTGTTTCTTTTGCTGCTGCTGTTGTGCAACATCGGCTTTCTCTTCTACGAAACCTGGGGACAGAATAAGGTTGAAACAGCAGCCTATCAGAAAGTATCCACGCATTTACAAGCCCTGTCTAGTGATGCACGCTACACATATCTGCAGGAACACGCATATCAGGTGGAGCTGGCCTTTGCCCGTGAGCAAATCCGCAATCTGAAGACGCAGCACGATCCGCAGGCGGAGGCGCGTATTGCGGCGTTGCGTGATCAGTACCCTGCGCTTGAGCAAAACGGCGGTACACCACCTTTGTATACCGGTGATCTGGAAGCGGAAACGGCCTTTTTAAAACCGATCTTAGAACAGGCAGCTACGGTGAAGGGCTATGAAAATTTTCTAACGGAGGTTGAACAGAAGGCAAAAACGATCTCTTCGATTTCCATATTTGCAAGGGAGGACAGCTTCTCCAGTCGTAATATACAAAAAAGCAAAGAGGACTATGCGGCAATGCATTCGGTTTCCATTGACTTTCAGCTGCAGGATGCACTGCTGCGTGCACTGTCTTATCCCGTAACCGCTGTTCTTGTCATGCTTGCAATATTTCTGTATGCAACGATGGTCTATCAGCAGGAGAGTCAGCGTATGCTGCAGCCGATGCTTTATGGAACCCTGCGCGGCCGGCATACCTATATAAATACGAAGATGGTTGCGATTGCTGTATCCTCTGCGGTGATTGTCTGCTTGTTTTATGGCGGTAATCTTCTATTGATGGAGCTTGCATATGGGGGGATTCGCCTATCTGCATCACTGCAATCTCTTGCGGCCTTTCAACAGTCAATACTGCCTATCAGCATCCTACAGTTCCTTCTGCTGTTTTTCTTTCTGAAGATAGGCACCTGTATGATATTCGCTCAGGCGATGTTGCTGCTCTGTACCATTTTCAAGCATCGGGTTATCAGCTATCTCAGCATGATTGCCTGCATTCTGCTTTCCTTCGCCATGCATATATTCCTGTCGCCAACCGGTCCTTTCCGTGTGCTGTATTATCTGAATCCGGTTCGTTTGTTTCAGGTTGTTGAGCTGCTGCAGGGCTATGTGAATTTCAATGTGCTTCAACATCCGTTATCACTTTCCATGCTTTACAGCATATTGCTTCCGGCTGTGGCTGTGCTTTTGTTTGTGCTGCTGCATAGCATGGTGGAAAAAGCTGCGCACAGCTACCAGCTTCCGGCGTGGATCCGGCATCTGCATATGCCGGTTATACGCAATCTGTGGGCACAGGAATGCTACAAGCTTTTCTGGGTACAAAAAATAGCGCTCGTCCTGCTGGTCTTTGCCGGATTTCAGTTGTATAGTTATTCGCATATGCAGGTGTATACAAGTGAAGAGGAACGGCTGTGGTCCTCCTATATGCAGACACTGCAGGGGGAAGTGACAAAAGAGAAGGAAGCGTTTCTTCAGAAGGAAAAGACCTATTTTGCGGATTTACACAAGCAGGAGGAGCGTTTGGTAAAGCGTCTTGAGCGAAGGGAAATCAGTATGACGCAATATCGCCGACAGGTGGAGCCGATTTCCAATATGCTGTTGAAGGAGGAAACCTTTCAGCAGGTGCTGCAGGAATATGAATATGTAAAGCAGGATTCCCATCGGCAATTTGTCATTCCCTTTGGCTATCGGCGGCAGTTCTTTTCATCGGATCGCTGGAGTACGCTGATCTTTCTCTTCTTGTTTCTGTTAAGCATTGCAAATCTGCAATGTATAGAGTATCGCAATAAACGGCAGATTTTATTACAGACCTGCGTACATGCCAAAAAGGCACTGGTAAACAGAAAGCTGATTCTCGCCTTTCTGTGCGGTGTTTCTCTGCTTATCATGGCACGTCTTCCACAGCTGCTGGTCTATGCAAAAACCTATGGATTTCCATGCAGCTCTGCATCGATTACATCCCTGCAGGAATTTGCCCAGCTGCCGGGAGGTATCAGTATCGCATGCTTTATGATTGGTGCAGTTCTGCTCCGGCTTTTTGCTCTGCTTCCGGTAATCATGTTCTGCTTCATGGTTTCCGTCCGTGTCCGTCAGCAGCTATTCACGCTGTTATCGGCTCTTCTGATATTTCTGCTTCCTTTGCTGTTGTCAGCTGCAGGAATTCATATTCTGGATGCTGTGAGTCTGTATCCGCTGCTGTTTAATGAAAGCTGTATGACATCTGTTTCCGGTATGTGGAATCTGTTGTTCTCCATACTTGGCTATTCTGTATTTACCATACTATGCTATCGGCTTGCTCTTTTATTTGATAAACAGGTCTAAGAAAAAAACACTTCCTTTATTCTGCATACAGCAGAGGGAAGTGTTTTCTTTTACGTCTTTACTATTGATTTGCCGCAGTATCATCCAGGCGCTTCACGCTCAGTGTAACGGTGACGCCTGTGCTCAGTGTCAGAGTCAAAGCGATAGCCGCACTGACAGCCATGTCGATTACATCACCGGCTGATAAGGTTTCAATCACGCTGCCGGAATAGATGGATTCCGTTGCGATTGCCAGCAGATGGCGTTCTTCTGTACTTGGAATAGATACCCCGTTGCGTCGCACGCTCAGTGTAACTGCCGCTCCCAGTGAAGCGGAGGCATTGAACATATAGTTGATTTCATAAACACCGCTGGTAACAATTGTTAAAGCATCTGCCGGTGTAAGGTCAACATTGGAGGCAGGCATATCTACAGGAAGAGGCAGCTGTTGCTCGGCACCGATCAACAGACTCAAGGTTTGTGCGGTATCATTGTACTTTCCACCGTATGCCAAAAGTGTTCCACCGCCGCCAGGTCCGGTATCTCCGCGTGGAATGGTGAAGGTAAGCTCTATACCATCCGGTGTTTCTATGGAGGTAACCTCAGCTTCTGTTCCCGGTTCGGATGTTGTAGTTGGACCAATGGTGACGACTGGTGTTGGTCCTGTTGGTCCGATATCTCCCTGTGCACCGGTTTCACCAGTTGGTCCGGTCGGCCCGATTTCTCCGTCTGCGCCTGTAGGACCTGTAGCTCCTATGGCACCATCGGCACCTGTGGCTCCGGTGGCACCTGTGGCCCCGGTAATTCCCGTAGCACCGATTGGTCCGGCAGGCCCTGTAGGCCCGGTTTCCCCGGTAGCGCCTGTAGCCCCTGTGGCCCCAGTAATTCCGGTAGCACCGATTGGCCCGGCAGGCCCTGTAGGTCCGGTATCACCAGTAACGCCTGTGGCACCTGTGGCCCCAGTAATTCCGGTAGCACCGGTTGGTCCGGCAGGTCCTGCAGGTCCGGTTGGCCCTGTGGCTCCGGTAATTCCCGTAGCGCCTGTAGGTCCTGTAGGTCCTGTCGGCCCGGTAGCTCCAACTCCAGGCCCAGTCGGTCCCGTGGCTCCTGTAGCACCGGTATCCCCGCGTGGAATGACGAAATCCAATACATGATTTGGTCCTCCGCTGTCATGTACCTGAGCAGGTGTTCCTGGATCAGCAGTTGTCGTCGAACGTATGGTTATTGTTTCCGATAACCCGGTAGCGCCTGTGGCTCCGCTTGCGCCCTGTGCTCCTGTAGCTCCAGTGGCACCTGTTTCTCCCGCCGGACCTCTGAATCCTCGCGGACCGCGCGGCCCCGGACAGCAGCATACGTCATAGTCGCAATCGCAGGATGAAGAACTGCACTCATTGCAGCAGTTTTTGTCATCAAATTCATACTCATCATAATGCATATCGTTCACCTCAATTTTTTTAATTCATTTTAGTATATGGCAGAGATTTAGAATGGGACATGATATTGACCCTGTTCCAATGAAAAGATGGCTGATTCGTTTGCATATTTAAGTATCCGGCAATCAGCAGTGAAGCCGATTGTCCGGTATTGTGAAAAGGATAGCTGGTCAAGCTGCATCAGTTGATCAGGATATAGCGATCCCTGCGCTGGCATAGCCGGCGATTGTATTGACAAGGCTCAAGCCGGTAGCTGTAGCGGTGAATACAAGCAGCAGTCTTGTCTGGTTCGTAACTGCGATTGACAGTCCTGTTGTTGTACCCGAGGATATGGTTCCGATAGCGATTACCCCGCTTATCGCAGGAGCTAGTGCCACCGTAGCCCCAGGCACAGCCGTAAAGGAGTTGTTTGGTGCTGTAGATTGGTAAAGTGTTGCTGTGATAGTTACAGTGGAGCCAACCAGTGACAAAGCAGCGGTGGTTGAGAAGAAAGCAGAAATAGAAGTAATGGTACCTGCTCTTGGCATAGAAAATGCAAAGTTTGTCAGCGTACCAGCAGCATTTGTAAGGTCTATGATGCCGCCAACAATACTGACGCCCGGTGCAGAGCTGCCGAAGCCGACAAAGCCCGGTGTACCGACCAGTCCTCCTGCAATCGTTGTAAGGGATAATGGAATGCCGGAGCTGTAAGGAATAATTGCAGAGCTTCCTGCTAGTCCGGTCGCTCCGGTTGCACCTGTAGCCCCGGTTAAGCCCGTGCTTCCTGTGGGACCTGTTGCACCCGCAGGGCCAATAATACCATCAGCTCCTGTAGCCCCAGTGGCCCCTGTCGGTCCAGTCGCCCCATCCGCTCCGGTGTTTCCGGTAGCTCCTGTTGGCCCGGTAGCTCCTGTCAACCCTGTACTTCCTGTCGCACCTGTCGGTCCGGTAGGTCCATCAGCGCCATCAGGCCCTGTATTTCCGGTTGCTCCAGTTGGCCCGGTTGCACCATCAGCCCCGGTGTTTCCCATGGCCCCCGTCGGTCCTGTGGCTCCGGTTAATCCCGTGTTTCCCGTTGCCCCGGTAGCTCCGGCAGGCCCGATTGCACCATCAGCCCCAGTGTTTCCAGTAGCGCCCGTTGGTCCTGTTACGCCATCAGCCCCAGTATTCCCGGTAGCCCCCGTCGGTCCTGTTATTCCTGTGCTTCCGGTTGGTCCAGTTCCTCCGGTAGCTCCAGTGCTGCCTGCTGGTCCAGTAGCTCCCATAGGTCCGATTGCACCATCGGCTCCGGTATTTCCAGTAGCGCCCGTTGGTCCCGTAGTCCCGGTTGCACCGATGCTTCCTGTTGCACCTGTTGGTCCTGTCGCACCAGTATTTCCCGTTGGTCCGCTAACGCCGTTAGCTCCGGTGTTACCCATCGGTCCGGTTGGTCCAGTCACACCATTAGCACCAGTATTACCTGTAGCCCCTGTTACGCCACTCGCTCCTGTAGCTCCGGTTGCTCCGGCAGGTCCGACAGGGCCTGTATTCCCCGTAGGCCCAGTGGCACCAGTATTGCCAGTCGGCCCGGTAGGTCCTGCAGGAATTGTGAACAGCAAAGAAGCACCGGAAGGTGAAAATGTCTCATCGACACTGGCTTGTGTTCCAGGATCACCGGTTATAGTTCCGGCAACGGTAATAACCGGGGTCACTCCGGTAGCTCCCGTGTTTCCACTCGCACCGGTATTTCCTGTCGGCCCAGTCGGTCCCGTAGGTCCAGTAGCACCGGTACTGCCGGTATTTCCAGTTGCACCAGTCGGGCCTGTTGGCCCCGTAGCGCCTACACCTGGACCGGTCGCCCCGGTCGCCCCCGTCGGTCCGCTTGGTCCTGTCGCTCCTCGAAATCCCCGTGGTCCTCGTGGTCCCTGGCAACAGCTGTTACAGTAAAAGTCGCAGGATGAGGAATCCTCGCTACAGCACTCATCGTTGTAATTATAATCATCGTAATGCATATTGCTCACCTCGCTTTCTAATACGTTATACAATATGCTGATAAAGAAAAGCAGACATCGACAATCCCCCAGATATCTAAAAATATTTAATTCTCGCAAACAAAGCAAACGCAGCTGACATATATGTTGACATAGATGATATCAATGCTGAATTTTTGAAAGAAGCAGGGATTTGCTATGCAACGGCTTATCCTGCTGAAGGTCATAAGCAATGCATTTGATACATGTTTCAGAGTACCAGTACGCCAAAGCTGAGTAAGCGGAAACGGAAGCAGCCCTCATAAAACGCGAGACCTGCATTTCATCGATCTGAATACGGATTGCTATACAAGTGGTAAATGGCAAGACACAAGAATATTTCTATGCGTTAATTCGCAGACAGGTAAAGATTTTTTTTCAGGCATATGCTATACTGTTAGCATAAATGAGGTGATTATATGCTGTCTACAGAGCGTAAATTATATTTGTTGCAGAAAGTGGAAAGAGAAGGAACCATCCATGTACGGGATGTTGCCAAGCAGCTTAATATCAGTGAAACAACGATCCGTCGTGATTTGATGGAGCTGGAGCAGGAAGGAAAGGTGCGAAGGGTGCACGGCGGTGCTGTCAGAGAGAGTCTGAATCAGATTTTAACGGAATCAAGAGAGCTGCTGATGCAGGATCGCATGCTGATCAATTTTGACAGAAAATCCAGAATCTGCCGCAGTGCCAGTGAGCTGGTAGAGGATGGAGAGTGTGTCTTTCTGGATGGAGGAACCAGTATTGTCGCAATGATTGACTATCTGCAAAGTCGCCCCATCAAAATCGTGACACACAACCAGCTCATCGTACAGCGGCTGCATGATCCGGTTGCACAGATAATTATCATCGGTGGGGACTTTAATGCAAAATATCACATGAGTGAAGGTCCGATGGCACAGAATATGCTTGGTCTTTACAATTTTGACAGGGCCTTTATCGGCTGTGCAGGCATGGATCCTATCAGTGGGCAATGCTATACTGCAGAAATGGGAACCAGAGAATTGAAGGAGATTGCGATGAAAAACAGCAATCACAGCTATCTGTTGATTGATGATAGCAAGCTGTTTGTAAAGGGCTTCTGCAAATTTACGAATACGGATGCCTTTGAACAGATATTCTGTAATACGTTGGATGAGGCTGTGGAAAACCTTCCTGAGAATATGAAATTTGTGGAATAGGCTGAACAAAAAAAAGGTTCAACCTTTTTTTTCAAAATGTAAGAAAACGCTTTCCTGATTGCCCTTCCTGATTTATCATAAGAGTATAAAGAAAAGAGGGGTTTTATGGTAAGGACAATACCTGAAGATTTTTTAATCGGAACAAGCAGCAGTGCATGGCAAATTGAAGGTGTGGCAGGAAAAAGCAAAGAACAGAAAAGCTGGGCAGAGCTGTTCTATGAATCAGCACCGGAAAAATGGCACGACGGAGTCGGACCCGACACGGCGGCCGATTTCTATCACCGCTACAAAGAGGATATTCATACTATGGCATCACTTCATATGAAAGCCTTCCGCTTTACGATACAGTGGGCGCGGTTTATGAAGGATCCGATTGCTGGTATCGTGGATGAGGAGGCAGCTGCATATTACGGTGATGTAATCAAAACCATACAAGAGGCGGGAATGGAGCCGCTGATATCCCTTGAGCACTGGGATCTTCCGGCCATACTCATCGAACGCTTTAACGGCTGGGCAGGCAGAGAAACGCTGGACTGCTACATCATCTATGTGAAAGAGGTGCTGCGGCGTTTTGCAGATCAGGTAACCTGGTGGTTCGCCTTTACAGAACCGAACATACCCATTGATAACGGGTATATGGATGCCATATGGTATCCGTTCACTCATGATCCGAAAACCGCTTATCAGGCACATTTTCATAAGATACTGGCAACCTCGTATGCAGTCGCATGCATGGAGCAGTATCGCTCCTATGGATGCCGCATGGGGGCAATGGTACACATGACACCGGTCTATGCGAAAAGCGGAGAGATTCAGGATGTAACAGCAGCATGGTATGCCGATCTGTTTCATGTGCGTCTGTATCTGGACCCGTATCTGAAGGGAGAATTTCCGGCGGAACTGCTGCATCAGCTGCAGCTGCATGACTGCATGTTTAGCTATAAGGAAGAGGATTTGCAGCATATCCGAGCACATCGCATTGATATGCTTGGCATTGATTACTATTTTCCGATTCGGGTGCAGGCGCGCCGTCATCCGTATACCGGTCCCTTCCATCCAAAGCTGTATTATGAGCCATGGATCAAGGAGGACCGCAAATTCAATGCGGACCGCGGCTGGGAGGTTTACGAGCAGGCTGTCTATGATATCGGCATGCGCCTGAAGCATGAATATGGCAATCCGGACTGGCTGATCAGCGAAAACGGTATCGGTATTGCACATGAGGAGCGCTACCGCAATGAACAGGGAAGTATTGACGATGATTACCGGATCACCTTCCTCCGTGAGCATCTGCGATATGCGCTGAAGGCAAAAGAGGCAGGCTGTCACTGTCATGGGTATCTTGTATGGTCTTATATTGATAATGTATCCGCCATCAATGCATTTAAAAACCGTTACGGTCTGCTGGAGCTGGACGTAACGACAGGAAAAAGATTTCCAAAGAAATCGGCATACTGGTTTCGAGATATATTAGAAAAAATGCAGCTAGATGATTGAAAATGCATGATTGTGCGTGATAAAACAAACATAAATATGCATAATCGGAATAATGTGAGCGCAAATGGCTTGCTTATCGGATGAATTCCCATTATAATAAGCATAGAAAGAATCCTGATACCTTTGATTCTTTGACGCAGTCTGCATGATTTCATAGGAATGATGCTTGCAAGGGAGCATGGTGATGACATGCAAGGGGCGTGCACATTTGTTATCGAAGCAGGCTGTCAGCTATGAGGAGGGCGCTTATGAAAGATTTTCTATTTTATACACCTGCAGCATCCGGCGTTGACTGGAAGCGCATCGATTCTCTTCGTCATGTTATGGAGAAACGCACTGCCAGTATATGCTCGCAGCGTGCTCTTCTGTATACACGCTCATTTCAGGAAAGTGAAGGAGAACCGTATATTATCCGCAAGGCAAAGGCATTTGCCTATACCCTTGCCCATATGGACATCTATATTCAGCCGCATTCTCTGATTTTCGGAAATCAGGCATCCACAAACTTCGCAGCACCAATATTTCCGGAATATTCCATTCAGTGGGTCATTGATGAGCTGGATACCTTCGATCAGCGAAGCGGTGATGTGTTTCAGATCAGTGAGGAAGTAAAGCAGGAGCTGAAAAGCATAGCACCATACTGGCTGCAGCATACCCATGAGGATGAGGTCAATGCACACCTCAGCGAGAATATCCGTCTTGCAGAGAAGCAGGGAGTTCTTCATCGCGGCGGTATTTCCATGTCTGGGGACGGTCACATTGTACCGGATCATGACATGATATTGAACAGAGGGTTTCGCTCGATCATCAATGAGGCGAAGCATGCCCTGACACATGCTGACCTGCAGGATGCACAGCGCAATTACTATCAGGCGGTTATCATTTCGCTGGAAGGGGCACTGCTGTTTTTTCAGCGATTTGCCAAGCTTGCCGAGGAAATGGCGGAGCATGAACCGAATGAAAAAAGAAGACAGGAGCTGCGTGTAATCGCGCATATGGCTTCAACCATGATGGAACAGGAGGCCAGAAGCTTTTATGAAGGCGTAGAGGTGTGCTATATGGTGCATGTTCTGCAGATGATTGAAAGCAATGGGCATTCCTTCTGCTATGGCCGTTTCGACCAGTACATGCGAACGCTTTATGAACAGGATCTAAAGCGGGGCGTGCTGACAAAGGATCAGGCACTGGAAATCATCACCCATATGTTCATAATGAATTCCTCCTGTAATAAGGTGCGTCCCTACGGTCATACAAAATACTCACAGGGCTATCCACTTTATTCCAATCTGGTTGTCGGAGGCAAAACACCACAGGGAAGCGACGGTACCAACGAGCTCTCCTATCTATGTATTGAAGCGATGCATCTGACGTCGTTAGCGGAACCGAATTTCTCTGTCCGTTATCATTTGGAAACACCGAGGCAGTTCCTAAAGGCGGCGGCATTGCTGATTCGCACCGGATGCGGAATGCCGAGCATGTTCAATGATGAGGTGGCCGCAAAGGGAATCGAGGATTTGGGAATTGCGAAGGAGGATGCGCTGGACTATTGTCCGATTGGCTGTGTGGAAACCGGGGTACCGGGAAAATACGGACATCGGGCTACCGGCATGACTTATGTCAACTGGGGCAAGGTTTTGGAGATCTTGCTGCATAACGGTGTAGACCCTGCAAGCGGTATCCAAATGCTGTCGGTCAATGGAAAAAGCGGGGATGCTGTTACGTTTAAGAGCTATGAGGAATTGTGGCAGGGCTGGGAAAAGCTGCTGAAATTCTATTCTGATATATCGGTCGAATGCGATGCAATCTGTGACGATTCTCTGGTAAAATATGATGCTGATCCTTTCGCAAGCTGTTTTATACAGGACTCCATGAAGCTGGGAAAAACCCTGAAGGAGGGTGGCTGCCGCTATGATGTGATTTCACAGTCCAATATCGGACCGTGTGTTGTCGGAAACGCATTATACGCAGTAAAGAAGCTGGTATTTGAAGAGCAGTCGGTAACCTGGGAAGAGCTGATGAACGCTATGCAGGATAACTGGCAGTCTCTGAAATCCGCTAAAATTCATAAAAAAATACGTCATGTTGCCAAGTTTGGAAATGACGATGATGCGGTGGATGAAATTGTTAAGAATGTTTTTGATTCCTATCTGAAGCTGCTTCCACAGTATCGTACACAGCGTTATCAGCAGGGGCCTGCAGTAAGCTGCTATACGATGTCGACCAGCAATATCACCTCCTATGTACCAAACGGCTTTGTCGTTGGTGCAACACCGGATGGACGATTTGCAGGTACCCCGTTAAATGAAGGCTGTTCTCCAACACAGGGGACAGATACAAACGGTCCTACCGCGGTTATCAATTCAGTTGCTAAGCTGCCGAATGAACAGGTTGCGGCAGGACAGCTGCTGAATATGCGATTCTCCAGCGGTGCACTGGCAGGAGAGGAAAATCTCGATAAGTTCGTTGACTTTCTGATGGCCTCTGCGAAAAAGCACATTTACCATAATCAGTTCAACGTCATCGACAGTGCAACGCTGCGTCTGGCGCAGGAGCATCCACAGGATTATACGGATCTGATCGTGCGTGTTGCCGGTTACTGTGCACAATTTGTTTCCTTGATGCCGGAAGCACAGGAGGCTATCATCGCACGTACGGAGAATACATGGTAGCCTTACACCTGTCGACCATACAGCGCTATTCCACAAAGGATGGCCCGGGGATACGATCCACCGTATTTCTGATTGGCTGTAATCTGCGCTGTGCATGGTGCTCCAATCCGGAGCTGATGCTGCCATACGATAAGCTGCTTCATTTTTCATCGCTGTGTCGCGGCTGTCAGAGCTGTGTGCATGCGTATCCAACGGCTGTATACATGGAGGATGGTGCTATTCATATGCATCCCTGTGCACAGCATATGGCTGAGGAGCTGGAGGAGGCTTGTCCCTTTGATGCTCTTGAACAGGTTGGGATGCGGATGGAGCCCATACAGCTCGCAAAGCAGCTAGAAAAGGATTTCACATATTATGAGGAATCCGGAGGTGGTGTAACGTTTAGCGGAGGGGAACCGCTGTTACAGGCTGCGGCTTTGTGTGATACCCTCTATCTGCTGAAGCAGAAGCAGATTGCGGTTTGTGTGGATACCGCAGGGGATGTGGCATGGGAACAGCTGGAAAGGGTTGCGGACTATTGCGATTTGTTTCTCTATGATATCAAAGCCTTTGATGCTGCATTACACAAAATAATCACCGGTGCAGACAACGGCCGGATTCTTGATAATGCAAGAAGACTGGCGGCGATGCACAAGCCGATGTGGATTCGCATGGTCATTGTGAAGGGGTATAACGATGATCGAAGCGATCTGCTGAAAAGACTGCAGTTTGCGGCAGTACTGGGTTCTGCGGTACAACGAGTAGAGCTTTTACCATATCATGCCTTGGGAGAAGGAAAGTATAAAAGTATGGGACTGGCATATCCGATACAGGAGGATGCCTGTCCGGATGCTGAAACACTGACCTATTGTATGGAGGAAGGCCGAAGGCTCAATCTGCCAATGTATATGGAAAAAGAGTGAACGTACTGTCGGCTGTCATTTGTTTCTATCATAGCGTTCTTTGTTCTGTTATGATAATGGAGTGAATTACTCAAAAGGTCTTTCAATCGGTAAAAAATGTGATACAATAAATGCATAAATGTAATCGTGATAACTTTGAGCATGAAATGAAGGCTACAGGGTGAGAAACCTGGCGGAGTCCGGAATATACCGGGGTTCATGGATTGTTAGAGAGGTAAGTATCATTGATGGAGGATACCATCAGTGTGCTTGCCTTTTTTTGTTATCCCGAGCAGGAAAGGAGTGTCTTGACATGGGACAATTTATTAGACTGAGAGTAGCGAATGAGCTTTATGTATTGAAGAAGGACAGATGGGGGATTGCATATGATAGGGACAGGATAACAGATATGCTCAATTCATGGTTTAACATGCAGCTTTATAATGTAGAGGAGCTCGAGGACAGCGTACTCTTCACACTCAAAAAAGATGTGCTTCAGGAGCATTTTCTCTCATTTCTTTTGGAACAGACACAGATTATGTGTGATTTTGAAGCGAAGGAAATCAAGGAGGAGGTGGAAGCACTGAAAAGCAGAAACCTCTCGGATTATATGAAGTGGATAAAAGAAAACCGCATGCCGTCCTGTCTATGGTATGGAAAATGCACCATCGTATCACCGCTGTATTGTTCTGAAAAGCTGTATATGAGTGCTGACGGGGTGGATTATCTGGTTGAGGGTAAGGCTATTATGGAATGCTATGATAGTTTATTTACATACATCCATAACATGATTCGTAAAATCTCTGTGAATCCCTTAAAGGATACGGTTGTAGTTCTGCTTGATTAAGCATATCCTTGTTTTCAGGATGTTTTTGGGATGTATGCGAATAAGCAAAGTCTTTTCCAAGATAAGTAAGTAGGAAGACATCATATCATATATCGCTGGAAAGTTGAATTTCTATTAGGCTTTCATCCAATCTGTAGCACCGAGTAATAAAAAAATGTCCGAAACGCTTTAAATAAGTGTATTTCGGACATTTTTCTATTTGTATCAAAGTATCGTAATTATTCCTCTCAACTTATAACACTATACCTGTATTTTTCCTGAGCCTACCCTTGCCTGTTTTTTGTGGTTTCCTATGCTTGCGCCGTGTTATTTTGTAGTCTGTAAAGGATGAGAGGCTTTTCAACAGATACAATATAAACATAGCGTTCCTGTCATACATAATCGTATCATAGGAATTCATAATCCTCATCTGATACACAAATCAGCTGCTTTACCTCGCTCACCATATGCTGCTCCTGCTCTGTGATCTGATTAGTTATCAATACATCGTAGTCAGACCACCTTGCGAAGGTATAGGAGGAGGACTTGCGAAACTTCGAGGAATCGCACAACAAAATCTTCTGCTGTGCCTTTCGCAGAACATGCTGCTTGACCTCCATTTCCTCATGGGAAAAGGTCGCCGGTCCAAACGAGTCAAGAAATCCATCACAGCCCATGAAGGCGGTATCAATATGGATGGCATCAATTATGCTGTTTGTAAAGCCGCCAATGGCAGCCTTCCCCTGCTTCTGGAGCAGTCCCCCTGCAATAATGAGCTGATGTGTGGTTTCCGATACCATAGACGCAATCGCAAGAGAATTGGTGACAACGGTCAAGCCCTTGCGCAGACGCAGATATTTTGCAAGGTACAGGATCGTACTGCCCGGATCAAGGAAAAGAACGGTGTTATCCTGAATAAAGTTCAGTGCCCTGCGTGCAATCAGCTGCTTTTCATACACATGCTCACTCATTTTAACATCCAGCGGCAGCTGATAATAGGTGTTTTTTATCTCGGCACCGCCATGATTTTTAATGATGATGCCCTGCTCATCCATACAGTTGAGATCCTTGCGAATCGTTTCGGTTGTGACCTGCAGCTGCTCCGCCAGTTCACTTACACGGGCACTCCCCTGTGATACGATGATGCGATAGATTTCATTTCTTCTCTGCTGTGTAGTTTTTGCCATAGAAGATCCCTCATTTCTATAGCCTCATGGTATCGCAGCCAAAGACTTTCGTCAATATGATTTTAAATATGATGTTGGGATTGATTTGTATTTATTTGTATAAATCCTTTTCTTTCTTATAGAAAACAAGCTTTTTCGATTGTTTGTTCTGAAAATACAGGAATCATATTGCATTTGTGTAAAAATGCTTTATGATGTAGGCACAATTAGAAAAAGGAAAAAGGAGAAGCCGATTATGAAAAGTAAACTGATTGAAATGCGTGAGAAATATCCACAGACGGAGCTATGGACGGATTCTTTCCATATAGATGATCATGCATACGGACTGACACAGGGAATTACCGGTATTACGACAAGTCCTACCTGGGTATCCCGTATGCTGTGCAATGAAGAAGGCAGGGATCATGCATTGGTGCTTCGTGAGCTGCAAAGACAGCATCCGGAATATAATGAACAGGAAATGATCTGGGCATGGACACTGGAAATGGGGAAACGCAGGAGCAGCATTCTGCTTCCGCTTTGGGAGCAGGGAAATCCAAAGCAGGGGCGTTTCTCGATTCAGACATCCATTTATGATTACAGCAATACAGAAAAAATGGTACGCATGGCAGAGGAAGTAAACAGCTGCGGAGCGAATATGCAGGTGAAAATCCCTTCCACAAAGGAAGGAATCAAGGCGATGGAGGAGGCAACATTTCGAGGAATCAGCGTTATGGCAACCGTCTGCTTCAGTGTGGATCAGGCTGTTGCGGCTGCGGAAGCAATCGAGCGAGGAATGAAGCGGCGTACAGCGCAGGGGCTGTCCAACGCAGAGCTGAATCCGGTATGTGCTGTACTGCTGGGGATGCAGGAGGACTGGTTGAAATCCTATGCAGAAAGCAGGGATATTGTTGTACATCCGGATGCATTTCCATGGTGCGGGGTGGCAATCTGTAAAAAGGTATATCGTATTTTTCAGGAACGCGGCTATAAAACCAGAGTGCTGACGGCTTACTATCGTCATCAGCTGCATTGGTCTGAATTTATAGGGGGAGACATTATCATGACAATTCCGGCAAAATGGCAGAAGCGATTCGCAAATTGTGATGTGGAAATCAAGGATTATATGAGTGAGGCAGTGGCTGAGGATAAAATGAAACAGCTGTATAAGCTACCACCGTTTGTGCAGGCATATACAGAAGGGTCTTTCACAGAGGATGATTTCAACAGCTTTGGACCTGTTATCCTGACGATTCGCTATTTCACAGAAGAATATGAAAAGGCAGTACATAAGGTCCGCGATATCCTGTTGCCAAATCCCATCCGTTAACAAGCTCCCGCTTTCAACGTGTGGCTGCTGATTGCACGCACTGACAGAAACGTAGTTCTGAGGGTATGTCTACATAAGCATACAAAAAAGCTATACAGGTCATATGTGTTATGGCTGCTTGACACCATATAAAGCAGACAGCCTCGAAAAGCTGTACAGGACTAACAGCGGATCCAGAGTGCTCGATCAGCGATAGATCTATGAGAGACTATTTTGCTGCAGAAGCAGTATAGGAAAGGGAAAATCTTTCCATGATGAAAAATGCAAAGCCAGAGATATTTCTGATAACGCTTTGCATTTTTTTTGTAGCCGAAACCAGGTAACGACAAGCCCTGTATGTCTCCATTCAGGCATGCATTCCTTCAGAAGCAGGATATAAAGTGATCATGCTGCTTTGTATATGCTTGAATTCTATAGCAGTGTGGTATGTGAAGCAATCGGTAAAAGCTTTAAGGAATGCAGCGCATCCAGAATCATTTGTATATGATCAAATGCGAGAGACTCCTGCTTCGGATCTATGCTGCGTGCTGTTTTCGTATGATACTGCATATGATGCTGAGCATGAGACAGCGTCAGCGTTTCATCCTTTATCTGTACCTCAAACCATGCCGCATCCTCTGCATCGTCCTTTGCCGCAACCTGTACTTCCTGATGAATCAGCGCAACATGGGCAACGGATATCACCCGCATGCGGGGATCGCGGTGGACGGCCCCATAGGTATGCAGCTGGTAAAGCTGTACCTGATCGCGTTCGATGGAGGTTTCTTCTTTCAGCTCGCGATAGGCTGCGTCCAGAATATCCTCCTCTATATCCAGAAAGCCTCCGGGTAAGGCCCATTGCTGTATGTAGGGATGATTTTTTCTGCGAATCAATAACAGCTTCAGCTGATTTTCGTATTTAGAAAATATAAGCATGTCCACACTGAGAGCAGGGCATGGGTAACGGCTGGCATCATATGTCTTTAAAAATTCCTCCTCTGTCTGACCTTTGGCATTTACTGGTTGTTTCATCATTATACATTCGCCTCTTTTCTACTGTAAGGATAGCACAGGATATCATTGTGTAAAAGCAGAGAAGTGAACTACCGCCAGCTATAGAGCAAGCGGCTTCTAATGAATGCATACGCATTCATCAAAACGTTTTGTTCGTGTTCAGATACACGTAACTGGTACGTTCAC
>OGFC01000712.1_pt1 | contig 27145 bp, 23 predicted proteins | sample 1570841 | NCBI WGS metagenome assembly OGFC01 (sample SAMEA2582137, study PRJEB24529) | metagenome | biome: Human gut stool | place: China | collected 2011 | reverse complement strand
CCGCTTCTCGACAAAAGGTGAGTTATTACCTGATTGGGGCCAGGAATGCGCAAGTTCACAGTAAATCTACTCAGTTTATCGCTTGGCCTGGCGCTTATGCCGTGGGCACAGGCCGCCAACTCTCCGCAGCAGAAACAGCTGCTGGAGGAATTGAAAAAAGCAAATCAGGAAAATAGAAAGCTGCGTCATGATTTAAAGCATCATTTCCATTCACTGGAATATATGATGGATACGGATCCTGAGAAAGCAAAAAGCTATCTGTATGAACTAAGTGAACATGTGGAAGCCGTCAAGGTACTCACAACTAAAAATCAAGTTCTCGATTATATCATAAATTCCAAAATGGCAGTTTGCAGAACGAAGGGCATAGCGTTTACTTATGAGGTGCAGGACGACTTAACGCAAATGCAGGATTTTGACCTGATTTCATTATTATCCAATGCTTTGGATAATGCAATCGAAGCACAGGAGTATGTGGACAACAAATTTATAAGCTGTAAAACCCTGGATGGAAAAACAGCAACGAAAATTTTAATTGAAAATGCATGTGATACAGTTAGACTTCAAAAATCAGAAGATACTTATCTAACAATAAAACAAAATAAAGGGCAGCACGGTATCGGAATGGGAAGAATAAAGACAATAGCGGAAAGCTACCATGGATATATGAAGGTCATAGTGCAAGGTTCATTTCTTTTAGAAATCAGTATTCCTAAGAAAAAATGCGAATAAGTTGAGAAAAGTGGATGATAATTCACTTTTTTTGACCGTTCGATACCTAAAACGACCGCTTGCATATATAGCTGTTTACTTTCATGGTAAATTAAGTATGATATGGTTATGCAAACGTTTGTTAATTAGGATAGTAATTCATGGAGGAATAGTGATGAAAAAATTAAATCATTTTGTAATAGCTATGGTCTTGTTTTGCTTGTTTGGAGTAGGAATCAAAGCTGTTGAAAATAGATTTCCAAACAATGCTAAATTTTCACGAGGCGTAGGAAACACATGCTTCTGGGTTTCCAGTTCAGCATCGAAATATAAAACATCCATTCGTACACGTGCACAGAACTGGATGTACACTGGATACGATAATAAAATATATATGACGGAGGTATCAAGTAATTATGCGACACATATGGATTTCTATGCAAAATCATCGGATAGTGTTATAAAAGGCAAGGTACTTGGTTATACAGCTTACTATGACGGTACTGGAAGCAGGATAAGTCCATTAGGAAAGGGACCTTCAAAAAATTATTTTTATACTGAGATCATTTTAAAAACCTCAGTACCTACAAATGATAATAAGGGAACAATTGCACATGAAATGGGTCATGCTTTCGGACTTGCTCATACAGAAACCTCAAAGGCGAGGCTGATGTGGCCTGATACCGGCAGAACCAGAATAAAACCTGCCAAGCAAGAAAATGATATCATAAATTACTTATATAAATGATGGAGGTCTAAACGAATGAAAAAAACGGTTTGCTTTATACTGGCTGTCCTGATTCTTACAGGATGCAGTACAGTAACAGAAAAAGAAAGCGATTCTAAAATGGGTCAGAATGTTTCAGAAAAAATATATACAGCCTCTACCTATATCACGGAGGATATGAAAAAAAAGGCTGGAGATGCCTCATCCATTACTGCAGAAACCATAAATAAAACAATAGGTGAATGGTCAGAAGATGCTGATTTAGTTGTCTTAGCTACTGTAATCTCAATTGATGAAGCTAAAACCGTATTAGCAAGCGGAATAAAGGATGAGCTTGGCTTTACCTTCAGTACAATTCTCGTTCAGCAAACTTTTAAAGGTCAGGATATGAATGGGAAAACCTTAAAAACATTGAAGCAGGGAGGTATTCTTACACAGGCACAAATCGAGCAGGCAAGTGATCCTGAAGCTGTAAAAAAACACGATTATCTGAGAAAGAAAAATGGCGGAGAGAATCCTGCTGATGTTTATGTTAATACGAATTTAGAGAATGATGTTATGCTGGAAGAAGGAAAAACGTATCTGCTCCTACTGAATTATGTTGAAGAGGAAGATCGTTATGAAATTCTAGGTTTGAATAATTGTACAAGAGAAGCGCAGATACCACAAACAAGAACGATTCGTCAGCGCAGCTTCAAAAAGGACGAAATTATGTTAAAGAATTATGAAACACAGGAATTTGAATCCTTAGACAATGTTTTATCCCAAATTCGGTAAAGGAATGAATCCATTTGCGTAAAGATAACAGTAAAATTTCAATACAAGTATAGTTGGTAAACGATAAAGGGTATTGGGCAATTATGACGATCACCCAATAAATAGGTACATTAGGATATGGGTAAATCAAGACCACTTGTAAAGAAACAAATCATGAAATATATTCTGTGCATAGCTATAGGCTTTCTTTTATACCCTATGGCTATGACCTTAGGAAAGCATATTGCTATATACATTGAGAATAGAAAAGAACTGCCTTATCCTGATAAGCCTGTATCCTTTGTTCTGGATTATCTTAACACATGGCATGAGGAAAATTATGATAGAGTATGTGACATGACAAGTGATCAATCAAAAATGCTATGCGAGGTACATTCTCCAATGACCTCCTTAACAATTAAGGATGTTGAGCTATTGAAAGAAGAAAAGACTTCAGCTGATGTATATGTGGAATTTGAAACTAAATTCCGGGATATGGGCATACAGGAAACCTATTACTGGACATTTCATCTGACACGCAGTAAGCAAGAAAGCAGCTGGAAAATGGAGAACTACGGATATTAGCAGGACAAGCCTTGAAAGCAGGAAGAATGGGAATAAGTTCTCCTGTTTTTTCTTTTACCATTCATTTATATACAAAAACAGATATCTTTTTACACCTTAAAATGACCGAATGATACCTGTGGCATACCGCTTGTCCCAAAAGTCTTTTCATCTTTTTTAATTATGCTATTGTATATATAACGCACGAAGGATAGAAACCGGCACCTGAATGAATCCATAAAGGAAGCTCTCCACTATCCTGTGTGCTTCACCATATACATGGAAGTAGGAAACAAGACAACACGCCACACTACAGGGAGGTACTTATGCAGCACTATACAATACTGATTATTGATGACAAAAGAGAACAGGCAAAGGAAATCAAAAAGAAAATTGAAGCCCTAAATCCCGCCTTTCACGCAGACATCGCCAATGACGCAAGCTATGCATTAAAGGGCACCTATGATGCCTATCTCAGCGATCTGATGATGCCGGTTCACTCCGGTATTGAAATCGGAAATATGATTTACAAGGAAAATCCGGATGCCATTATCATTCTGATGTCCTCACTGGATAATTTCGCAATCGAACGCACCCAGCAATTTTCCGCCTTTGCCTTTCTTCCAAAATCCAAACTGGATCAGGAGCTTTCCCCGCTGCTTCAGCGTCTGGAACGCCGCCTGAACTACATCAATATACGCATCCATGTCAAAGAAGGGGAAAAAAGCATCGCTGTACCGATTCATAAAATCCATAAAGTGAGCGTTATAAAAAAGCAGCTCTGTCTGGATATGGGGAATACACGCTATACCTGTTCCATGCGATTTCAGGATTTTCAGCGCATATACGATGATTATTTTGTCTGCCCGAAAAATGGTCTGCTCATCAATCCATCCTGCGGCTATTACTATGAAGCGGGGCATACGCTGCAGCTGAAGGAGGAATCGATTCGTGTCAGTCTGCTGAAGCGTAAGAAATTCAAAGAAAAATACCAGAAATATTATAACCGTGTCATGTGATACCTGGCTGTCACTTATTTTCATAGAAGACTCTGTACGACCATACAGGGTCTTTTTCTTATAGTACAATATGCGTATGTCTGTTTTGCAAAGAATTCCACTGTTCAAAACTCTGCAGTCCTTTGCGCAGTCTTTTACTCTTTTATGAAAGCGCTTTTTGCATTACACTGTAGGTGGATAGAAACAGCGGGATACATGAAGGGGAAGCATCCCTCATGATCGACAAAAAGGAGTATGGAAATGATTTGGGAAGACTTAGATAAAAAACTGATTCACCTACAGGCGGAAGCAGAGCATGCCAATGATATCTTTGATCAGCTGGGCACCTGCTTCATAAACGAGGGCTACAGCCGAAGCGATTATGTGGAGGCTCTGAAACAAAGAGAGGCACAGTTTCCAACCGGATTGGATATCAACGGATTCGGTGTCGCTATACCGCATACGGATGCCGGCTATGTACTGCATGAAACCGAAGGAATCATGACACTGAAGCATCCGGTAACGTTCATTCAAATGGGCAGTGATGATACACAGGTAGAGGTGAAGGTTGTCTTCATGCTGGCGATTGAGGATCCCAAAAACCACATCAAGAAGCTGCAGCAGATTCTGCGTATCATACAGGACAGCGCCGTGCTGGAGAAGATTTATCAGGCATCCAGTGCCGACGAGGTCATAGATATAGTAAAACAGAAGGAAATAGAAATAGGAGGAGAAAACTTATGAAATCAGTAAACATTCTATCAATCTGTGGTTCGGGAACTGTCACCAGCAGCATGGTGGCCGCAAAGCTGAAGGACCGCTTGTCCGAGCACGGCTATCAGGTAAGTGCCACCGAGGCAAAACCGACCGAGGCTTTAAATCTGGCGCAGTCAAAACGCTTCGATATTATCGCACACACATCCCCGCTTCCTAAGGGCGATTATGGGATTCCCTGTGTCAATGCCTTTGCCTGCATCACAGGAATGGGAGAAGACAAGTTCTTCGAGGACTTCCTCAAGGCACTGCAGTCAATAGGGAAATAGGCATTCGACTTCACAGTACAGCATAAATTATAAAGGAGAGATAAACGTATGGTTATATTAGAATTCTTGAAATCGATGATTGACAACTTTGGGGCTGCGATTATCGTACCAATCATCATCGGAATCATCGCATTGTTCTTCCGTGTCAAGCCGCAGAAGGCCTTCCTTTCCGCCTTATATGCCGGAGTATCTCTGGAGGGTATTTCTTTGATGGTAGGCGCATTTACACCGATTATCACCCCGCTGGTAAAGAATATGGCGGATGCCATGGTCAACATCACCGGTGTCAATCTGAATGTATTCGATGTCGGCTGGCAGGCAACCAGTCTGGTAGCGTTCTCGACAAGTGCCGGTATGATCTATCTGGGACTCGGTATTGTATTACAGACTGTGCTGTTTCTGATCAAATGGACAAAGTGCTTTCAGCCGTCTGATTTATGGAATAACTATTCCTATATGGTATGGGGAGCCATGGTTATCTTTGCGACAGACAACTTTGCACTGGGCATCGCCTGCATGGTGCTACTGAACCTGTATTCTCTGCTGATTTCCGATATGCTGGCCAAACGCTGGTCAACGTATTATCAGTATCCAAACTGTACCATCATCGCTATGCATAACATTGAACCGGGTATTTTTGCCATCGTCTTTGACCCGATTCTGAATGCAATCGGCTTCAACAAGCTGAAGCTGAATCCGCAGACGATCCAGCAGAAAATCGGATTCATGGGGGAACCGATGACCATTGGATTTGTATTGGGCGGTATTATCGGTATCCTTGGAAATCTGTCCAATCTTGGCTCTATGGCAGGCTGGGGCTCTGTGCTGACAGCTGCTGTTGCTACGGCTGCGGTTATGGCCATTTTCCCGAAAATCACAGGCTTCTTTGCACAGGCATTTGCGCCGATCACCGAGGGTGCCCGTAAGTTCATGGGAAATACCGGAGATCGGGAATGGTATATCGCTGTCAATGATGCTGTCGGCTATGGAGAGCCTGCAACGCTGACATGTGGATTGCTGCTGATGCCGGTTATGGTACTGATCGCATTCTTCCTGCCTGGCAATCAGACACTGCCGGTTGTCGATCTGGTCGCAATTCCTTATATGGTAGAGGGACTTGTTGCCGTATTCAACGGAAACATGGCAAAGGTCATCGTAACGGGTGCCATCTGGTTCAGTGTCGGCTTACTGATGTGTACGTATACAGCACCGCTGTTCACCGAGGTTGCTAAGGGCGCAGGCTATGCGATTCCGGCAGGTGCTGCCATGATTACCAGCTTCAATATTCTGGGAAAACCGCTGATGGGGCTGATCTTCCTCGCCTTCCTGAGTGGAAGCCCGCTATGGATTGGCGTCGCCGTCGTGGCATACGTGGTCTGCTATGCAGGATATCGCATGAAACAGAAAACCGTAGAGGAATATCTGGAAACACAGGCAATGAAAAATGCAGAGGCGGAGGCTTAGGCTATGAAGATTGATGTACAGGAATTCCGTAAGCCGTGTGCCTGCGGAAGAACACATGAAATTGTTGTGGATGATATGATTATTGAGAAGGGTGCCATACAGCGCCTTCCTCATATCATGAAGGAATATTACAGCGAATACAAAACGATTGCCATGCTGTGCGATGACAATACGTATGCGGCTGCCGGAAAGCTTGTGGAGGAGCTTCTTCCCGGTATCATTACCATACGGCTAAATCCTGAAAATCTGCATGCGGATGAGCATGGCGTGGAGGCTGCACAGAAGCAGCTGGACAACTATGCGGGAATTGACTTCCTGATTGCGGCAGGCTCGGGAACGATTCATGACATTACCCGTTATCATGCTTATGAGAAAAAGCTTCCATTTCTGAGTATACCTACCGCTGCCAGTGTAGACGGCTATGTATCCACCGTTGCCGCCATGACATGGCACGGCTTTAAGAAAAGCTTTACGGCGGTATCCCCGTGCTTTGTGCTGGCTGACAGTGAAATCTTTTCAAAGGCACCACTTCGTCTGACGGCGAGCGGCGTCGCTGATCTGCTGGGAAAATTCACGGCACTGTGTGACTGGAGAATCGCACATGCACTAACCGGTGAATACATCTGCGATACGGTCGTTGATATGGAATATAAGGTGCTGAACGAGCTTTGCGAGAATCTGGACGGCATCCGCAACCATGATGTGAGCGCCTATGAAAACCTGATGTATGGTCTGTTATTGAGTGGAATTGCCATGCAGATGATAGGAAACTCCCGTCCGGCATCCGGAGCGGAGCATCATATGTCACACTTGTGGGAGATGTCCGCAATCAATGAACCGATTGATTTCTATCACGGAGAAAAGGTCGGCGTCGGACTCTGTCTGGCCACGGCAGTTTACAAGAAAGCAGAACAGAATCTGCGTGCAAAAGACTATCAGGTGAAGGCTCACATGGAGCTGGAAACGGAATTCATCAAAGCCAATATCACCAATCCTGTCCTGCAGGAGGAGATTCTGAAGGAAAACACACCCAATCTGCTGGCGAATATCACAGGGGACATGTTAAAGGAGAAGGAAGCTGACATTCTGGCGATTCTGGCGGAGCTGCCGGATGCGGAAATCATGATCGGCTGGATGAAAAAGGTACACGGTCTGACGACGATGCAGGAGCTGACGCTTGCTGAGGCATTGAAAACAACAACACAGCGTCTGAGTCCGTATGTCCGTCAGCGGCTGACCTTCATGCGATTATTAAAATTCTACGATTTCTATGATGAAATCACAGAAGGGTAGGGATCATCATGCTGGAAGAATTAAAGCAGCGTGTTTTGGAGGCGAATCTCTTACTTCCCAAACACGGTCTGATCACCTTTACCTGGGGTAATGTATCCGGCATTGACCGGGAACAGGGCATCGTCGCTATCAAGCCGAGCGGTGTGGAATACGATCATATGACAGCACAGGATATCGTGCTGTGTGATCTGGATGGAAACGTGGTGGAAGGAAAGCTGAAGCCAAGCAGTGATCTGATGACACATCTTGCATTTTATAAGAGCTTTCCCAATATCGGCGGAGCGGTGCATACACACTCTCGCTGGGCAACCGCCTTTGCGCAGGCAGGACGAGCAATCCCTGCATTAGGGACTACGCAGGCGGATTACTTCTATGGAGATATTCCATGCACCAGGCTTATGCGTGAAGCGGAAATTCAAGGAGAATATGAACTGGAAACAGGACATGTGATTGTAGAAACCTTCACAAAGGGAAATTTGAATCCAGATACAATGCCGGGCGTGCTCGTACACAGCCATGGACCTTTCGCATGGGGAAAAGACCCCTTTGAAGCAGTGCATAATGCAGTTGTGATGGAGGAATGTGCTGCAATGGCGTTCGTCAGTATTCTGCTGCAGAACAATGCGGTACAGCCGATGCAGCAGGTATTGCTGGATAAGCATTTCAAACGAAAGCACGGACCGAACGCCTATTATGGGCAGTAGGCTTTGAAAGATCGTAAGGATGGATATTATGATACGAAATAAGGAACAAATTCGGGAAGCGATGAAGCCCATACGGGCATTCATTCTGGATATGGATGGAACGATTTATTTAGGGAATGCATTGTTCCCCTATACCCGCAGCTTTCTGGATATGGTAAAACAAAGCGGGAGAGCATATTATTTCTTTACAAACAACTCCTCTAAGGATGTTAAGACGTATATCGATAAGCTGCACACCATGGGCATTGATATCGAGCAGCAGCAAATGATGATCTCCACACATGTCATCCTGCGCTGGCTGAAGGAGCATCATGCAGGAAAACGTGTGTATGTGGTAGGGACACCGGCTCTGCAAGCGGAGTTTCAGCGTCATGGCTGGCAGCTGGATGAGGAGCATCCGGATATCGTGGTTCTGGGCTTTGATACGACGCTGACCTACGATAAGCTGTCAAAGGCCTGTCACTTCATCCGGGAGGGAGCCGCCTATTACGGTGTCAATCCCGATCTCAACTGTCCCATGGAAAACGATACCTTTATACCGGACTGCGGAAGCATGGCAAGACTGATTGAAGCAAGTACCGGCCGCTATCCGGAATTCTTCGGAAAGCCGAGTCCGAAAACACTGGAGTACATCATCGGGGAAACTGGTCTTGCGGCTGAGCAGATTGCGATTATCGGGGATCGTCTGTATACGGATATCGCCGTTGCGGATCACAGTGCGGTTACCAGCATTCTGGTAATGAGCGGAGAAACGAAGGAAGCGGATATCGAAAAGAGCGAGGTAAAGCCGGATATCGTAATTGAGGATATCGGGGAGCTGGCAAAGCTCCTGTAGGAAACCTATGCGTCATATGGCTTTCGATCAAAGGAATGCATTCCATAAAAACAATGAAGGAATCCTCTTGCACAGACAGGGGATTCTTTTGTATTCTTCCGATACATACCAGTACACATTCAATTTCTATGCACCGATTTGTCTTGCATAAAAACAGCAAAGAAAACAGTAAAGAAGTCAAATTTATTGTATGACAATGATCTCATAAATAAGGAGTGCCCGCTATTACCCCATCTATTGATCTGCGCTTCCTCAGTAAACAAAACCGCATTTGCTTTTAAGAAGAAAAATTTTATCAGAAGATGTTTCTATTTATCCAAGGTTAGAGTATACTGATGGTAGATGGTGAAACGAGGGATTATATGAAAAAGAAAATGAAATGGCGAAAGCTGGCACTAGCCCTGGCTCTGGCAGTGTCCTGTATGCCGCAGAGCATGAAGGCACAGGAGGATGCTGCGCAAACAGAAGCCCTGCCTTTTGAGATAACGAATATCGGCGTATCATCCAACACGGTGAAAGCCAAAGAAGCTGTTACGTACACAATAGATGTACAAAGTGAAAAGCCGATGAGCTCCAGAATAACAATACATTTGAGCGCCCCGATTACAAAAAAGGAAAAAGGGGTAACTATGAAATATGACGGGAACGGACGATACACAGGCATATTTCAAACGTCTGAGGATGAAGAGGACGGCATATGGATGATTGATCGTATCGATGCGGGTCTGGAAAATGAAGACAGAATTTTGGTATATAATACCGTTGACCTGCCAAGCTATGCGGTATATGCATATGACTTTTCCCCTCTGGATGTAACAGTTACGGATTCAACAGGCGCCGATGTTACAAGACCGGAGCTGCACGGAATTTCCGCTTTGACAAAAGAAGTCTATCCGGGTTCAGCAATTAAATATCAGGTTGATGCAAGTGATGATATGAGTGGAATCGAAAGTATTTCAATCACCCTGCTTTCTCCCAGCGGTAAGGAGTTGAAGAAAGACGCGAAATATTCGCAGGATCAAAAGGTATATGAATTGACGATTCCTACAGACAGCGATCTGGAGGAAGGAAACTGGACCATTTATTCAGTAGCTCTATGGGATTTCAAAATGAATTTTGTGAACTATATCAATCGGCTCTCCGGTTCATCTTCCTATGAGAATATACGCTATTTGGATATGTCTGCACAGGGATTTCAGGTAGTGCCTGATCCGGATGCTGCCCAGGGGCTGAGTAATGTATTTTATATGACGGATTCGAAAACTGTAAATGATCATGTTTACGATGGGGATTTGTATATCGGAGAAAATGCTTTCCTTACAATGAAAAATGTGCATGTGACAGGGAATATCTATGTACTGGGCGTATTGCGTTCTGAAAATATCAAGGTTGATGGAACGGTGTTCTGCAGAGTGAGTACGACAGGATATAACAACACACAGGGTACGTTTATGTGGTCAGGAACAAATAGTATTCACAGTGTACAGGCAACCAACCGGCCGGTAGCGGTGGTTCCGGTTCGCATTGATCAGACGCTCACTGCTTCCCGTAACGGGGATGTGGCGTTTAAGGGGGTATCCCTGCCGAATATCACGATTGCGGTGGAAGGAAAAGATGTGCAAACCGATTATCGAGGGCGTTTTGATGCTGGTATTGTGAACATTGGAGAAAAGGATACCGTAAATATCACATGGAAGCTCCCGTTTGGGATGCCGGCTGAAAATAAGATTGCAGTAGAACGGGAAACTCCTGTATCACTGCATATGCTTACGCCCCCTGATAAGCTGGAGTATATAACCGGGGAGAAACTATCGTTGAAGGGAATGCGCATAGAGGCTGTATATGCGGATGGCTATAAGAGGGAACCCACGGCATACAAGGTGGAGGATATCGCCCTGACAGCTGGAAAGCATACGATTGCGGTGACCTATCATGGCGCAAAGACCTCCTTTGTAGTGACCGTGAAGGATATTCCGGTTTCCTCTTTGAAACTGGATCAGAACAATGTGGTTCTGCGTCCGAAGGAATCCGTTCAATTACAGGAGAATATACAGCCTGCCAATGCAACAGACAAATCCGTGTCATGGAAATCAGACAATCCTGCAGTCGCCTCTGTGGATGAAAAAGGCAGGGTTACCGCTTTGAAGAATGGAACTGCAGTGATTTCAGCTGTTATGAAGAACGGCTTGCGTGCAGAGTGTAAAATTACGGTGAAAATTGCTGTGGACTATGTACAATTAGATAGCACATATAAGGATGTATATGTTACTCAAACAGGTCAGTTAAATGCAACGGTGTATCCGGAAGATGCGACCAACAAGAAGGTGAAGTGGCGCAGTACGAATACCAGTGTGGTGAGCGTGGATCAAACTGGTCATTATAAGGCTTTGAAATCAGGATTTGCCTATATTTATGCTACATCGGAAGACAATGAGCATATTGAGCGCTTTTGTGAAATCAATGTAAATGTTCCTCCGGTGGAGGTGAATATTCAGGAATCATCGTTGAATTTGAAAAGAGGGCAGTCCTATCAGCTTAACTATACAGCCTACAGTCCTACAGGCGTAGATGTCGCTTTCAAGTGGGAAAGCGTCGATCCGAAGATCGCTTCTGTGAATCAAAAGGGAGTCATAACAGCACTCAGGGAAGGCGTAATATCCATCACGCTGAACTCATCGTATTATAACGGCGGTGATATGGTTCTTGTGACGGTCACCAACCCGGTCAGCGCATTGAAAATGAATAAGACATCCGCGAATATGACCAAGGGCAGCTATCTGCAGCTGTCTGCATCTGTATCCCCATCGGATGCATCGAACAAAGGTCTTACCTGGACATCCAGCAACAAGAATATCCTTACGGTCAGCAGCAGCGGAAAGGTTTATGCGAAGGGCTTTGGGACAGCAACGATCACTGCACAGGCAAAGGATGGCAGCAAGGTAAAAGCAGCAAGCAGAATTTTCAGCGGCTATGGTATCAGCTATGTGCTCAATGGTGGAAGCAATCATAAATCCAATGTCAGCGTGTATTACAATCAGGCAGTCAAGCTGTACAATCCTACCCGCAGCGGATACAGCTTTAAGGGCTGGTATTCCGACAGCAAATATAAGACGAGAGTAACGTCCTATAAAAAAGGAACCAAGGGAAACAAGAAGCTGTATGCGAAGTGGAGCAAGAACACCTACCGCATCACCTATAAGCTGAACGGTGGTAAAAATATAAAGTCCAATCCATCCACCTATTCTGTGACTTCCTCCATTTCCTTGAAAAATCCAAGCCGTAAGGGGTATTCCTTCAAGGGCTGGTACAGCGACAGTAAATATAAGAACAAGGTAACCAGCATCAGGAAAAGAACCGGAAATCTGACACTGTATGCGAAGTGGAGTGCCACTTCCTACCGGATCACCTATAAGCTGAACGGTGGTAAAAATACAAAGTCCAATCCATCCACCTATTCTGTAACTTCCTCCATTTCCTTGAAGAACCCAAGCCGTAAGGGCTATTCCTTTAAGGGCTGGTACAGCGACAGCCGCTATCGGACTCGGGTCAAGACAATTAAAAAAGGAACAACCGGAAACAAAACACTGTATGCGAAATGGAGCAAAAACAGCTACCGCATCACGTATAAGCTGAATGGCGGGAAGAATACGAAATCCAATCCTGCTAAATACTCGATCACATCGTCTGTGAAGCTAAAAAACCCAAGCAGAAAAGGCTATCGATTCACAGGCTGGTATACGGATGCTGCTTGTAAAAAGAAGGTAACAGCTATCAAAAAGGGAACTACGGGAAATAAAACCTTTTATGCCGGATGGAAAAAATAGATGAGTATCGCAAAAGCATGCACAGCGTCGCAGGATGAATCGTTTTGTTTCTGCCCTTTCCTGAAGAAAAAAACCAAAGGACAATACAGAGATTTGTAAGCGATGAAGAGCATTAGAAAAACAGGGAATCCAAAGCTATTGTGTTCAACAATAGGAATTCGGATTCCCTTTTTCATGACTGATGTGTTGGAAAACATGCAGCTTGCTTTCGTTTGCTTCAGATAGCCTGCATAATCTCAGAGAACAGATTGTGTGTTTGCCGGTACAAGCTCTGCATGTATGCAACCATTGCAGTCATTATCAGAGTGTATGCTCATCCTATCTATGTGTGCGCCATTCATATCTTGAATGAAGAAAAGGATGCGCCATCGGAAAGGGTATGCGCGAGTCGCACGCAGGCTGATATTATAAAAAAACGGCTCTGCCTTGTTTAAAAGGTTAGAGTCCGTTTCACGTTTATTCATGGTGGAGGCTGAGGGACTCGAACCCCCGACCCTCTGCTTGTAAGGCAGACGCTCTCCCAACTGAGCTAAGCCTCCATCAACGTTATTTATAATACCATAGATATTATTAAAATGCAATTACTTTTTTGTAAAATCACCAATTTATACTATGTTTGATTACGATTCACAGCTAAACTATGTGATTTACCTATGAACTATTAGAATATGGAGCTCATGTAACCGGTTCTATATTTTCATTTTCTCTTATATGCTGATACTTCTCTATGTTTCAAAGGGCTGTGTATCGTAACATGTTTGATTCAGATTCGTAAATCCAATAGGCTGCATAAGATATAGGAAATATCATGGCTGTTGATTTGCCATAGTCTGGCTTCCCTTTATACGATTGCAGCATGATGAGAAGAGTCGTTGCTGTAGTTGAGCTGATTCGTTGTACTTGACATCTTCATGTCCTCCATTCTATAAGGGCTGCTTACCCTTTCTATACGTATGGAAGGGGTGAAATTCCTAAATAATCCACACATACTGTAAGATTTCTTCTATTTTTCAATTAACATGGTCAATTACTGATTTTGAATCTATTATACATGCCTGCTGAATATCCATTCAGTCTTTTGATATTGCTCAGTTGTTGCTGAAGCAGCATCGTGTCTGTACTATTTTATAAAGCAGTAAGTACAGGAAGGAAAGGGACTTATAAATATGTAAAATCGATACCATTTAGACAAATGCTGGAAATTGTATAGAGAACCTGTTTATTAGCAGCATATAAATTATTGACGAATCGTCATTTTTGCAATATCCTTTTCATCGGTTAGAAAAAATGACGAATCGTCATTCAGTGGAAACGGGAGAGAAGCCTATGAAGAACAAGGTACTAATAAACAAGAGTGAGAAAAAGAAGCGGATTGAAGAAGCAGCACTTGAATTGTTTTCCTGCAATGAGGTGCATCAGATATCCATCGACCAGATTGCCCAGAAAGCGAGAGTCGCAAAGGGGACATTCTATCTTTATTTTCACGACAAGGTACAGCTGATCAATCATCTGATTGTCAAGGAAAGCTCCTCGATTATCAATGAGGCGCTGATTGAAGCCAAACAGCAGAAAATTGATGATAAAATCGATGAACTGATTTTCCTGATTGACCATGTCATCGCCTACTTCTGCAAGCATCCTGAGGTTATCAAGCTTATTCAGAAAAATCTGTCCTGGAGTCTGGTTGGCGGAAAGCTGAAAGAGGATGAAAATTATGAGGTGGCTACGCATATGAACAGCTACTGTGACTTTCTGGTAACACTCGGTTATACCCGTAGTGAGGCCTATCAGCTGCTGTTTATGATTCTAGAGCTTGTTTCTACCCTGTGCTATACCGCAATCGTTCTGCATCAGCCGGATGATATTGACCAGCTGAAGCCGATGCTGTTTACCACGATTCGCAAAATGATCGAACGATCATAAACAAGATTGGAGATGAAATGTATGAAGAAGCTTTCTGATTTTATTGTAAAGAAAAGAAATCTGATTCTGCTCGTTGCCGTACTGCTGCTGATACCCAGTGTCATCGGATATGCACGTACGAAAGTAAATTATGACCTGTTGAGCTATCTGCCGCAGGATGCCGAGTCCATGATTGGACAGAAGTCACTGAGTGATGACTTCAATTTGGCAAGCACCGGTATGCTGGTTGTTGAGAATATGCCGGATAAGAACGTATCGGAATTAAAAAAGGAAATCAAGGCCATTGACGGCGTTAAGGATGTCCTGTGGCGGGATGATGTTTTGGATATCAGCATTCCCAAGGAGATTCTGCCAAAGGATGTACGTGAGATGCTGTATTCGGATAAGGGAACACTGATGGTTATCACATTTCAGGAGGAAACCTCATCCCAGCGTACAATGGATGCCATTAAAACCATTAAGGGCTATGCCGATCGTGAATGCTATCTGGGTGGCTTTTCTGCCATCACAGAGGATACCAAGGATTTGATGAATGAGGAAACTCCGCTGTATGCCGTAACTGCAATCATCCTGTGTATGATCGTATTGTTTATGGGACTGGAGTCCACCGTGGCACCGTTCGTCTTCGTTCTGGGAATCATTTTCCCGATTGTTTACAACTTTGGAACCAATGTCTTTCTAGGACAGATATCCTATATTACGAAGGCACTGGCACTTGTACTGCAGCTGGGTGTCACCATGGATTATTCCATCTTCCTGCTGCACCGCTATCAGGAGGAAAAAAAGAAAAGCAGTGATCGTGATGAGGCGATGTCTAATGCAATTCAGGCAACCTTCACCTCCATTACAAGCTCCTCGATAACAACGGTCGCAGGTTTTCTGGCATTGTGTGCGATGCAGCTGACCCTGGGAAAGGATATCGGTATCGTAATGGCAAAGGGTGTTATCTTCGGGGTATTGTCCACCATTATCATCCTGCCTGCCCTGCTGATGCTGTTTGATAAATATATTGAGAAGTGGAAGCATGCTATCATCCTGAAGGAACCGAAAAAGCTTCCGGGCTTTCTTACAAAGCATTATAAAACCATATTGATTGTCTTTGTTATTATCTTTATTCCGATGATCTATGCACAGGCACATACTAATGTCTATTACGATTTGAATGCGACAATGCCTGAGGACTTTCCAAGTGTCATCGGTACAAATAAGCTGAAGGACCAGTTTCATATGACAACCACACATTTCCTGCTGGTGGATGATCAGCTGGAAAACTATGAAATTAAGGATATCTGTGATTCTGTGGAAAAGCTTCCGGGAGTTTATTCTGTGGTTTCCTATGAGAGTCTGATTGGTGGAGGGATTCCGGGTGAGCTGGAACCAACAGCAGTAAAAAGCATCCTGCAAAATGGTGGCAGGAAGATGATTCTTGTCAACAGCACCTATCGTTCTGCGACGGATGAAGAGGATGAACAGCTGAATAAGATTGATGCGATACTGCATAAATATGATAAGCAGGCAGTGATTGCCGGGGAAGGCTCCCTGACCCGCGATTTGATTACTACGACGGATATAGATTTTAAGATGGTGAATATATTATCCGTTGCCGCGATTTTTCTGATTATTGCAATCACCTTTCGCTCACTGGCACTTCCTGTTATCCTGGTTGCCTCCATTGAATTTGCAATCTGTATCAATATGGGGATTCCGTTTTTCACCGGGTCAACGCTTCCATTTATCGCCAGCATTGTCATTGGTACGATTCAGCTGGGAGCAACGGTGGACTATGCAATCCTGATGACCACACGCTATAAGGAAGAGCTCAGCAACGGAAGCAGTGTCATAGAAGCCGCAAAGGAAGCAGCAGCAAAGTCTGCGCCAAGCATCATCACATCTGGATTGTCCTTTTTCGCAGCATGTATCGGTGTATCCTTTATTTCCAAAATGGATTTGATCAAGAGTCTGTGTACACTGATTTCCCGCGGAGCAGTGATTTCCATGCTTTCTATTCTGCTGGTACTGCCTGCCATGCTGATTATATTCCATAAGCTGATTGAGAAAACAACCAAGGGCTGGCCGAAGGCTGACCTGAAATAAGGAGGGTATTATATGAAGAAAAATGTGAAAGCAGTAACCTGTGCAGCATTGAGTATGATGCTGGTAAATTCCGGTATGGTGCTGTATGCAAAGGATGATGAAACCGTAAAGGATGAAACGGTATATGCGATGCTGAACAGTGATGGCAGTGTAGATCAGGAAATTGTCAGCAGCTGGCTGCACAACGATAACGGTATTCGCGATATAAAGGAAGTGCTGGATCTTAACAATGTTAAGAATGTGAAAAGTGATGAAAAGCCGGAGGTTTCCGGAAAGACCTATACCTGGAATTCAGCTTCCAATGATGTTTATTATGAAGGAACAAGCACCAAGACCCTGCCGGTACAGGTAAAGGTGAGCTATAAGCTGGATGGAAAGGACATCAGCGGAAAGGATTTGATTGGAAAAAGCGGTAAGCTGGAAATTCATATTTCACTGAAAAATACGCAGAGTAAAACAGTGAATGTGAATGGCAGACAGACACGCATTCATCCATTTTATATGGGAGCAGGTGTTCTTGATCTTTCTACCGATCATTTCTCAAATGTGAAGTGTGAAAACGGCAAGATACTTTCTGAAGGGAATAACACCATGGTTGCCTTCGTCAGTGTTCCGGGCTTGCAGGATACACTGGAAAGCTCCGGTATGGAGGTCGCAAAGGATTTGCATATACAGGATGAATTCACAATTACCTGTGATGCGAAGGAGTTTGAGCTTGGACCGATCATGTTTGCAATGACACCGGAGGTGCCTGTGGATAAGCTGAAGAATATCAATTCCATGGATGATCTGACAAACGGGCTGGATGAGCTGACCAACGCGAGTGCACAGCTTTTGGATGGTACATCACAGCTTTCACAGGGAACAGCGACCTTCAATGGCAAGATGCAGGAGCTGGTAAATGGTGTGCCGACACTGACGAACGGTGTATCTGCATTAAAGAATGGTACGACGGAGCTGGTGAGCGGATCTTCCAAGCTGTACAGCGGATTGAAGGATTTGAATACCGGTATGAATCAGGCGAAGGCGGGAACTGCCAAGCTGAATAAAGCAACAGACGGTTTGGGTACACTGGTAAGCGGTGTTGATGAAATCAATACGAATATGCAGGCATTGGCAAAGGGCTTGCAGGATGGAAGCAATGAGCTGAATGCTTCACTGGATATCAAGCAGTTAAGTCAGCTGCTGACGTCTGTTAGCAGTTTGCCGGATGAAATCATCGCCTTATCTGATAAGGCAACCGCATTAAATACAGCAATGCAGTCTTTAAATAATATTTTGAATAATTCAAATATACAAGCGGCAAGTAGTGCTATGTCCAGCGATGCAGATGCATTACAATCGAAATTATGCGCAGGTGGTGATACAACAGAAAGCTGTATACTGGCAAAGAAATTAAGTGCAGAGACCGCTAGCGTCAATAATGCATTGTATGGAGATTTAGATGGAGAGGGACATAATGCTTCTAATGTAGCAGCTGCACTGACAAAAGAAGTAAACGACTTAGTGAAACAACTGCCTGCATATAAAGAAATGGCAAGCAGTATGAAAGCAACACTTGCTGATATGTCATCCTCTTTAAATGCTTTAAGTAAATTGCAGTCAAGTCTGAATACTGCATCTCAGGGAGCACAGCAGCTGGCGCAGGGTACGCAGCAGCTCAGCGAAAAATCATCCTCACTCTTAGAACTGAAAAAAGGAATCTCCACACTGGACTCCAGCATGACAACGGCAGTCGGTGGCAGCAGCGAGCTTTATAAGGGAAGTCAGGCTCTGGTATCCGGTCTACAGCGTGTTGACCAGGGAGCAGGCACGCTGCAAAGCGGTTCTGCGACAATCGGTAACGGTGCGCAGCAGCTCTATGCTGCATCAACCCTGTTAAAGGATAAAACAGGGGAATTACATGCCGGCATGAGCAAATTCAAAACAACCGGTATTGATGAAATGCAGAAGCAGGTTACCCTGTCACTGGATGATGTTACACAGCTTCTTGCTATTAAGGATGAAATTGTAAAGGAAGCTGAGCAGGAGCACACCTTCAGCGGTGCACCGAAAAACAGTGAAAGCAAGGTCAAATATATTTATAAAACGGAAGAGCTGCAGAAGGAGAAAAAGACAGATACACAGGAAACAAAGAAAACAAAAGAAGAAGCAAAGGATGATTTCTTTGATAAGATTTCAAATTTCTTCTCAAAGATGTTTTAATTACAGAGGGGCAGAGAAAAGCTGCCTCTTTTTTTCAAACGAAAACTTATTGTAGAAACCAGACGTGTACAGTATAATGGTAACAGTTGCATGCACAGGAGGACACATGAAGGTCATAGAACACAAACACGTGATACCGATTATACGAAATACATTAAATGCATTGGATGCGCGGCTGGTGGATCACGGCTATCGTGTTGCTTTTTTGATGGAACAGACACTACGCCATGCAGGCCTCTTTAAAGGAAAAGAATTGCGCGATATTGTCATGACCTGTTTTCTTCATGATATCGGGGCTTATAAGACGGAGGAAATCGAGCAGCTGATTCAATTTGAAACCTGGGATATCTACCAGCATTCTGTATACGGCTATCTTTTTTTGAGAAATCTGTCCCCGCTGCGCCCGTATGCGGATATTATTTTATATCACCATATATATTACAGAAAGCTCAAAAATCACAATATACCCTATCTTCTGGTGTCACAGCTTCTCAGTCTTTGTGATCGCTTGGATGTCTATCAGCTCGAGTTGCCGCTTCGGGATGTGGAGGCCTTTCTTCGCCAGTTTGAGGAGGATTATTTCAGTAAGGAAGCGATTGACCTGTTTCTTTCCGCAGACGCACAGTGTCACATGCTGGATCAGCTTTATGTGCGGCATCAGGAGGTGAAGGTAGCGGTCTTTGATGAAATACCGTTTACGGAATCAGAAGGAAAAGCATATTTGCATATGCTCAGCTATGCGATAGATTTCCGCAGTGAATATATGGTAGCACATACCATCACAACGACAAGTGTCTCCACAACGCTTGCGGCGCTATGTGATTTTCATCAAGAAGAAATAGAAAAGGTGTATTACGGAGCCTTGCTGCATGATATCGGTAAGGTCGCTATACCGGTAACGATCCTTGACTTTCCCGGCAGACTCAGTCCGCATGACATGGCAGTTATGCAGTCGCATGTAACATATTCCATGAAAATTCTGCATGGTGTAGTCGATGAGGAAATTGAGCATATCGCTGTCCGTCATCATGAAAAGCTGAACGGTAAAGGATATCCTCTGGGATTGAAGGCGGAAGCTTTAACGACATCCGAGCGCATTGTAGCAATAGCGGATATCATCAGTGCTCTCATAGGAAAGCGCAGCTATAAGGAAGCATATGATTTGGAGAAAATCAAAGAAATTTTACTGGAAATGGCTGAGGGGCAGTATCTGGATGATAGAATAGTACAGATTGCCTGTGACAATCTTCCTCACATCCTGCAGACGGTGAAGCGCGATTGTACACCGGTAATCGCAATGTATCAGGAAATACGACGTGATTATGAGCATAGGATAGCACAGCTTGGCAGGTAAGCAGTACATGAATGTGACTGCATAGTTCAATAATTACAGCCACACAGAGCTGCTGCATATGGCTATGCCGGGAAGAAATGCAGGAATTAAGCAAATAATCTTATAAAAATTTCTTTTTGATTCTGTACATAGGGAAGAAAAGATGGTATAATAATCGCGGTCTCAGGGAAACAATTTCATGAGAAAGCTATTTCCTTATTCTGCCGGAGTGGCTCAATGGTAGAGCAACGCACTCGTAACGCGTAGGTTGGGTGTTCGATTCACCTCTCCGGCACCATATCATATATTCAGGTTGTGTTCATTTCGCCGTATGGCAAAGGCCTTAGAAAAGGGTCTGAAATGCATGACCTTTTTTTCTTGTATTTTGTATGTCCTCGTGCTCGTGGAATTGAGGCTTTTTCTAAAGCGTTGTATATGTCGAAGCGATACGCTAAAACAAGAATAGATATAGAGAAAAGTTCCTTTTGAATATCATCTGGCAGCAAGAAAAAAAGGAATCAACGTATCACACTAAAGCGATGTACTTGATTCCTTTTCACTTTCATAGGTGGTGGCTCTACCCATCTTTTTGATAAAACGAAAGCGGTAGACTGTTCTTTTTTGCTTGTGAAAGAATACCCTGTGCGTATTCTCGAACATTGATAGAAGAAAACTCTATGTATTATATGAGTACAGCCAGCAGTCATATAAGAATATTCCAATAGAAGCCTTCGGATGATAAAATCGCCGGAGGTATTTTTTACTTCAGGATAAGGGATTGTATCTTACAGGTGGGAGCACAGCTCATAGGCATCCCAGATACCCTCCATGATATCCTTTGGATGAGAGCTGTCACCGATATTATAAATATCCTTTGCCTTCAACAAAATCTGATCATACAGGGAACGATTGCTGCGATAGCCAAGTGCAAGGATCGTGCAGTCACTTGCCAGCTCCTGTATAGTCCCCTGTGTTTCAACCACGATTTCATGCTCGCGGATTTCCTGCAGCTTTGTCTGTAAGCGGATATCAACCTGATGGTGCTCCAGTAATTCCATAATCATCTGCTTGTTCATATCGGCAGGGGCTCCGGTAGACATCAGCTTGTCAGCCATTTCCACGATGCGTACACTTGATCCATGTTGTGATAGCCAGATAGCCAGCTCACAGCCGACAAGTCCTCCACCAATAATCGTTGTCTCTTTCTTTGCGCTGACAGTACCCTTCAATACATCGACAGCAGTTACTCCATATTCGATTCCCTTGATTGGCGGCAGGAACGCATGGCTTCCGGTTGCACAGATTACAACATCAGCGGCCTCGATGCGTGGATCCTCTACCTGTACATCACTGTTCAATTCAACCTGTACCTGCAGCTTCTCCATCTGGTGCTCATACCAGGAAATCAGCAGCTTTCCATCATCCTTGAACTCCGGAACACTTGCCCAGCGATACATACCGCCCAGCTGATTTTCTTTTTCTACAAGTGTTACCGTGTGTCCGCGTAGTGCCAAAACTCTTGCGGCCTCCATACCGGCAGGACCTCCACCGATGACAAGGCAGTTTTTCGTATTCTCTGCCTTAGAGAAGGCAGCCTCTTTTTCACGATTGCATTGCGGATTGACAGCACAGGACATCAGACGCATGGAGTGTGCCCGGTTAAAGCAGCCGTCATGACAGGACAGACATGGGCGGATATCCTGCACGTCTCCATTTCGCATTTTGTTGACAAATTCCGGGTCCGCAAGCAGTGGTCTTCCCAATACCACCATGTCGCACTTTCCTTCCTGCAATGCCTCGGCAGCAAGCTGTGGATAGCCCATTCGCCCGGCTGTCAGCACCGGTACCTTTACAACCTCTTTTACCTTTTCGGCAAAAGGCAGATACAAGCCGCGATCCTGGAAGAATGGTGGATGTGCCCAGTACCAGGCATCGTAGCTTCCGGCATCCACATTCAAAGCATCATAACCGGCTTCTGTCAGAATTTTAGCAAATTGCAGGCCTTCCTCAATATCTCTTCCCAGCTCCGGATAGGATTCACCAGGCAAGATGCCATGGCGTTCCGCACGGATAAAGCTCTTGAGTGAGAACCTTAAAATCACAGGGAAATCCTTGCCGCATGCCTGTTTAACAGCCTGTAATATGGCGAGCGGAAACCGCAGTCTGCCCATCAGGTCACCACCGAACTCATCCTCGCGCTGATTGAAATATTCCATTGTGAAATTATCCAGCAAATAGCCCTCATGAACTGCATGCACCTCGATACCATCTGCTCCTCCCATCTTTGCCAGCATGGCGCAGGTCGCAAAATCTTTAATCAGCTCGTAGATTTCTTCAGTAGTTAATGCACGATGCTGAATGGAAGGATCCCAGCGATTTGTGGTTGCACTCGGTGCAACAAAGGTATTATCCAGAATCATTGCAGGTATGGCGGAGCGTCCCAATCCTGCGGTTAGCTGTACAAACAGCTTGGAATTGTAGGCATGAATATTATCACTCATTTTCTTTAGCTGCGTCATGTAGCTTTGCGGGTCCTCCAGCGGACAGGGAAAGCTTGCCTTGCGATGCTTTTCGATTCTGTTTTCGATAAAATTGGCACCTGTGATGATTAGACCGGTACCTCCACGGGCCCGTTCTGTAAAGTAATCAATGGATTCCTGCTTATACGCCCAATGGTCATCCAGCTGTCCCATTGCCATCGGAGCCATAGCAAAACGGTTTCGTATCTCCACATTACCGATACGAAGCGGCGTGAATAAAGCTTCATATTCCTTTTTCATGATGTTCCTCCTTTAAGTGAACGTGTTCATTTAATTAAATGATAGCGCTTACATAGAAAAAGTCAAGGGCTGGTTTGCGTTGTGTTTTTTTAACGGATACGTTACAATGAAGACACAAAGCAGGTGAGTGTATGAGCGTGGAAGAAAAGGAAATACGGCGGCGCCCGAATCAGACGGAAAAAACAAGAAGAAAAATTGTTGAGGCGATTCATGCGAGTATGAAGGAAGCAGATCTTAGTGATATCACCATCCGCAGCGTATGTAATAAGGCCGGTGTATCCATCGGCACCTTCTATTTATATTTTTCCTGTAAGGAGGCCGCTTTGCTGTATGGCTATCGTCAGGCGGATGAACAGTTTCTTGCATTGAAGCTGGAGGAGGATGCATGGAACAGCATTCGTAAAATCATGACCTGTTATCTGAAGATGGTCACACTGGAGGACATGCACGCCGTGCGTCAGATCTATATCTGCCATATCAAATACCACGATACCTATTTCTTTGATGAACAGCGTCCGATTTTTCAGCTGTTGGCGGCAGAGGTTGGAAAGCTGGTTTCAAAGACTGCAGTGAAGGATGTGACATGGGGACTGCTGACGACTGCCCGGGGTCTGATTTATCATGCCTGCTGTTTAAAGGATGAGCAGATAGCACCAGACTGGCATGAGAAGCAGCTGGAGGAGCTTATGGATTATCTTTCTTATCGTGTGCAGAAATTACAAAGAGGAACTACGTGATCGCTGGCTTCAAAGACATGTTTAAAGTATTGTGGGAAAGGCTATTGCGAATAAGAGTATTCAGTTTGTTAAATGGCACTCCTTTTGATTACAGGGTGTATGGACTGACTGTTTTTTTCGGAAATAGAATTTTATATATCGGTAATTGAAGAGGTTTTAAAATTATATCAGGATGATAGGATAATGGTTTAACCCGAAAGGAGGAAGCATGTTATGGGAAAAGCCAAATGCAATAGAGGTTATGGAGGATTTTATTATGAGAAAACTTATAAGATTGACTGATTATAGTAAATCCGATATATATGAAGTTTTTGAAATTGCTGATGATCTATTAAAAGGGAAATACAAAAACTTTTTAAAAGGGAAAACCGTAGTTATGTTTTTTCCTAATACCAGTATCAGAACAAGAGTTACATTTGAAAAGGGTGTCTATTTATTAGGAGGACAAGCTGTTTTGTTTCCAACGGAGACACTTGATAAAAAAGAAGATTTACAAGATGTTTTTGGGTATTTAAGCAATTGGGCTGATGTATTAGTCATACGTCATAAAGATATTCATGTCTTGGAAAAAATAGCAAGATATTCTTCGGTTCCGGTGATCAATGCAATGACTGATGTTAACCATCCATGTGAAATTATTTCTGATTTATATGCACTTTCAAAAATAAGGGATAATTTCATAAAAGATAAATTTCTATTTTGTGGAGAAAATAAAAATATAGGATATGCTTGGAAGGAAGCTTCTGAGGTTATGGGATTTGATTTAGAGCAATGCTGTGGTGAAGGATATGAAATGGAAGGAATCGTAACGCATCATGATATTGAAAAAGCCATTTTAGGTAAGGATATCATTTGTACGGATTCACTTCCGGCTACCATGTTAGAGCATTTCAAGAAATGTAAAGTTACAACACAAGTAATGAAAAAGGCAAACAAGGGAGCTGTATTGAATCCATGCCCGCCATTCTATAGAGGTGAAGAGATATCAGACGATATAATAGAATCTGAATTTTTCGTTGGATATGAATTCAAAAAATATCTATTATATGTTCAGCAAGCAATTATGATTTATTGTTTGGTTCGATAATTTGGAATTTATAAAGATACAACAATAGATTCATAGTTCTGTTTACACAGTAATAAATACATTAAAACAGGTGATACTAAGGAGGAAATAATGAAAAATTCTATATACCTAAAAATATTATTTGGGGTCTTATGGAAGCAGTAAAGGAAGCATGAAGGGAAATCAGGAGTCATAGGAAGAATTTGACGATAAGCGACAATTAGAAATTTTAAAAAAAAATCAGAGAAAATCACCAATCAAAGTAATTGTATAAATTAGAATTTGTGACAGGAGAAGGTTATGAAAATATTGTTATTGTGTTTAAATGCTTTTGAGACAATGGAATTTAGCCCTTTTGTGGATGTTTTTGGATGGGCGCATGATGATTTTGATTGTGATATAAAGATTGATATATGTGGATTTAGTCGTACGATTATAAGTACATTTGGAGTATCGATAACATCTGATATTTTAATAGATGATGTTGATGCAGGTCAATATGCTGCCTTGGCTATACCTGGAGGATTTGAAGAATATGGCTTTTATAAGGAAGCGTATCATGAAAAAACTCTGAATTTGATTCGCTCTTTTCATTCACTTCATAAGCCTATTGCATCCGTTTGTGTAGCTGCTTTTCCTATAGCTAAAAGTGGCATATTAAAAAATAGAAAAGCAACAACATATCATTTACGTGGCGGATATAAGAGGGAAGAATTAAAGGATTTTGGCGTCATACTTGGAGATGAATGGATCGTGATTGATGATACTATCATAACATCTTCATGTCCAAAGACAGCACCTGATGTTGCCTTCCAATTATTAAAAATGCTAACATCACAAGAAAAAGCCATTGAAGTAAAAAAAGCGATGGGGTACTAACAAACCTTAGAATTTATTGGAGGTGAATTATGAGATTACTGATACTGTATGGTGTTAATTGCACGAAAGACATATGGAATGTTATAGACCCTTATCTAAAAGAATTTGAAATTGATTATGTGGAGTACCCGCATGAAGTAACACTACACGCAAAAAAAGTTGATGATATTACTGAATGGGTTTATAAAAACTATGGTCATCACAGTTATGATGCAATTATAGGACATAGTCTTGGAGGAATCATTGCATTGCAATTAACTGCAAAATATAAAATGAAAGTCGATAAAATAATCTATTTGGATACAAATTTGAAGCCTGCTAATGAATTTTATAGAAATTTAATGACACAAAAAAACATGGATAAATATGGAAATAGTATTCTTCAAATGTTTAGTAAAGAAAGGGAATTTTATACTGCTGAATTATTGAAGTCAATTCAAGTTGATTTTGATTATAGCAATTTAGTCAATGAAGTTACACAGGATATTTATGCGATTTATGGTGACCGTGGTATGTCGGAATATCCAGCAAAGATTCAGGATTTAAATTTATCTGCACAGGTTTTAAATCATCTCAATATATTGTTTATTCATGATTCTTGTCATATGATTATGGTTGAGAATCCTAAACAATTATCAAAACTTATGAAAGGTATACTACTAAATTCCACTTTATTTTAACTGAAAATGAGAATTTGTAATTGAAGTTTTTTGTATTTTGCGAAGGGAGAAAATTTTTATGCTTTCCATATTAGGTGCAGTATTATTTGGAGTTATAGCAATTATGACAGTTCTTGTTGCATGTGGTTTGCCTTTGGGCGAATTTACAATGGGTGGACAACATAAAATTTCACCTAAAAAATTTAGAATTGTGGCAGTCATTTCGTTTGCTGTCCAAATTTTTGCAATGATAATTGTTTTGCAAGCCGGAGGTTTTATTTCCTTGTGGTTGTCTTTTAAGGCTACGAAGTATGTTTGTTTCTTCTTTGCCGTTTATCTATCCTTGAATACTATTATGAACATGATTTCAAAAAGTAGGAAAGAAAAATATGTTATGACTCCGCTTTCGCTTATAGCCGGAATATGTTTTTGGATAACGGCGTTTCAGATGTAGTATGTAAAATGAGGATAAACTAAAGTGTGTCAAATTTCAGCTTATGAAACACTGTAATTAGAAATTTTATAGGAGGTGTAAATATGCATCCGTATT
>OGFC01000710.1_pt1 | contig 27230 bp, 25 predicted proteins | sample 1570841 | NCBI WGS metagenome assembly OGFC01 (sample SAMEA2582137, study PRJEB24529) | metagenome | biome: Human gut stool | place: China | collected 2011 | reverse complement strand
AATAACCGTCGGAAAGCTGGTTGACGGAAAGGTTCAGCTGGGAAGAAAGTTCCTAGCCAACAATCCGCAGTACAAGGACATTGAATTTAAATTTGAGAATCACAAACTCATTGCCATTTCTGATTTGCCGACCGTCAACGACGCCGGTGTGAACGCCGTTCTATCCAAAACGTTCCCATTGAACGCAGGCGCCTCTTACGTGTTGAAAGAGATCGCTCAGCAAGACGGTCTGCTCGGAGACTTGAAAGCTGTCTTTCCGCATCAATGGAAAGATCTTCTTGCCCTCGCAATGTTCTTCGTTATTTATCCGGAAAGGAATCTGGCCAATTACGACATCACTGCTGCTCACAGCCAGCTGGGAGGAAATCCCCTGGATTCCCAGAGAATCTCTGAGTTACTGGAAAGCATTACCGCAGATCAGCGTCAGCAGTATATGAAGCGTCGTCTTAACCACAGCTGCGGCGGGGAAAACAATAATTTCTGGGCCTTTGATACCACCTCGATCTCCTCTTACTCAGAAACTTTGTCCAAGGTTGCTTACGGCCACAATAAAGAAGATCCGGAAATGCCCATGATAAAAATCGCTCTCCTGATCGACGAAACCAATGGTGAGCCGCTTTACTACAAGGTCTTAAACGGCTCAATTGCAGATGTGTCGCTGCTTAGGAATCTATTTGTCGATTTAGCTCAGTTGAGAGATAAGCAGATCAACTTGGTTTTAGACAGAGGATTTTGTTCAGAACATAACTTCCTGATTATGTTCAGGAATCACGTTGGATTTGTTGCTGGGCTGCGTTCTGACCTGGCCATTGCGGCTCAAACAGTGGATGAACTCATGCCGTCGCTTCGACTAGCTCTCCCCGAATGTTACTCACCCACGATCGGATGTTACTGCGCAACCAAGAAGATAGATTGGTACAGCGTCACTCGAGCACATGGAAAGGAACAATTTCCTTTCTATATCCACGTTTATTACGACAAGCAAAGAGAGGCGAGCGAAATCCTAAACATGACCGAGTTAGTGGAGAGCTTCAAAGCAAGACTTGAAAAAGGTGAGATTCCGAATGCGCCTTACTTCCGAAAATTCTTCAAAAAGAAAAAAGACAAACAGAAAACAGAAAAACCGGATGGCGTCAAACCGAAAGATCTTTATGAGTTCGACGTACAGTCTTGGGTAACTTTTACTCAGACTTGCGGATGTTTTGTGCTCGGATCCAGCGAAGTGAAATCCGCCCCGGAAGCACTCAACATTTACCGTCAGAAAGATACTGTCGAGAAGGCCTTTAATAATTACAAAGACAAATGCGGAGGACGCAGAATTAGATGCAGGGAATGTGCCCTCGAAGGAAAAGTTTTTATTACTTACCTGTCGCTGTGCCTGCGGCTCATGCTTGAAAGAAGGCTCGAAAGAGCCGGCAACGATCCGCTAAACACTCCGAGAGTCTTGGAAAGACTCAACAGCCTCGTGCTGTATCGGCATGAGACGGATGAGAAGCCCAAACTCTATTGGCAGGAGATCCCCAAAGAGGACCGTCTGCTCATGGAGCGATTAAGAATAAAAATTCCCGCTCCGATATTTGTTATCTAGAAGCGGGAATTCAGGTGCTAAAGGGCCGGTTCAATCTTCTGATCCTTATTGGGTGCATCCCTTCAAAGACGGAATGCAAATCCTAGAAGAGCTGGGATTATCCGAACCTATTGCAACCCTGGATGTGGAACCTAAGCCTAAAGGCAGGCCTAAAAAGAAACCTGTCTTTGTCGGTCCTAAGAGACCTAGAGGAAGGCCGAAAAAGACAGAAACCGACTAGCATATAGTACAAATAATTGAGAAACCTTTAATTAAACTATTTTTATCCAATTTTTTCTCGGTCATGTGACTTAGTGTTCACCAGCATCGCTACTAAAAAGAATGTTTGCAAGTTTATTCAAAACCAGACTATTGTTTATGGTTGTTATTGGAATCACTGAAAATACAAAATTTCTATCTAAAAGAGAACCATCATTCAGTCCAGCATTTTGAGCCAATTCATCGAATATTTTTTTATCTTTATTCGGGTTAGCTAAGATGTCGGCGACCATATTAGTACAAATGTTGGTTGTTATTGTGAATAATTCCTCATAAGCACTTTTCGCAAGGATCGGTCGGGTGTCATAAGGAAGACTACCCACACTCCAATCTGATTCTGTTTTGTAGGACAAATTCTCGATTTGTTCTGTGCTCAAAATTCTGTTTGGATAAGTAGAGAGCAATTTTAAAAATGCAGCAAATTGCTGTTCTTTGATGAGCATCGGCATGTGCTTGAAAAGCACAAGAGTATTTGCCACTTCCTCTTGCGAAGTTTGAAAACCTTCTGAACTAATTAGTTTCGAAAGTGTTTTTGCGAAAAATGCCCAATAGTGGTAATGAAATTCATTGATCCATTCTTCCGGAAGGCAATCGCCGTTGGTATCTTCAAATCTACTAATAAAGCTAATAAATCGACGCTCTATATAAGAATGAATAAAGCCTTGAGTAATAGGAGCGTATACTCTAAATATTAGCTTTCTTTTGAAGACTCTATCAAAAAATCCGCGATAATCGCAATTTAGCTGGACTATCTTATTATCGTTATAATTCAATGCAATAAGATGCATGCGCCTGGCAACTTCGATAGCGCCGTGGTGCTGAAGTGCACCGCAACACAAAGAAGAAAAAATTCTACCTTTTTCAAAGTTCATAATAAATACCAAAGAAATAAGTTGAAAAAACATCCAGTAATGGACCGCGAACGTGCTGCATTAATAATGCAGAGTTATTTATCCAAGGGTGGAATGGAAATTTTTCCTGCCAATTCTACCCATGTATTATCGACTACAACTGGTAGTTTCTTGTCTTCATCATCAATATCAAATGGGTTTGCTGCGTTTTCGGGAACGAAAAGCGAAACCAAATTCTTTGCCTGCGGTACAGCATTTTCGCGGAATTCGCGACAAACGCTACTGGATAGAATTTGTTTGATCTTCGCATGTCTGACATCAGTATCATATCCTTCGAAGACTTTCCCATCGGATAACTCGGCAGGAAGGGTAGCACCCCAGCGAACAAAGTTATAAATGGTGCCGTCGTCAAGATATGAAGTGGCGAAAGCAGCATCCTTAAGTTTGGCAACGAATACCGGAATATCAGGTTGCCTGATCGTCGTGACCATATTCGTTATGGCAAATTTCCAATAGTATTCATGAAATTTTTCCATCCAATCTGCCGATGGATGATAGAGCGCCTCAAAAGATTCAAGGAAGAACAATTCCATGTATGAGATCCAGAATACTGTCGCTTCCATGTTTGCACAATTGAAATAAGCGCGATTTCTGTACTCGGACGGAAGGTATTCGTGCACCATCTGGCGGAACTTGTATTTCGCCAAAGGCTCTCCCTTTCCTGTGAACGTAGACGGAATATTGCTGTTTGCCGCAAAGGATGCGACGGTGCATCCATAAACATCGGGAGCAGGAATTTTTTCGGAGGCTCTGGAGCCACCGGCCATAATGCGGTCAAAAATGTCAACACCGACGGCGACAGCCTTTTGCGTATTCTGCGTCGTGCGATTGCGGTTCAAAAGAAACAATACCCCAAGGCCTCCGACAAGAGCCCAAACCAGCGTTGAATCCATGAAGGACCTCCTTAATTGTCGTACCGCGACGGGAGCGCCGGGGTGTTGGGCAACATCTGATTGAGAAGCGAATTAACCTTTTCCTGCGTATTGATGTATTTGTTGAAATTCAAGCCGTTTTTGGCGTGGTATTTGGCTTTCGCAATGGTTTGGCCATCTTCAATCCATTCATAGTTGATGTCACTCGTGAAGTTCGCCAGATCCCAACGAGACGTCGTTTGGCAATGCAACACTACTCGACAATCGCGACATTCAGCCTGGCTGACTTCACGAACGGTGAATCCCTTGTTCTGGAGGGCTTTGATGGTGCATTGATAGGCAACTTTTCGGCCGGACATGTCGGGCGTAATGCATACTTCGCCCGAAGTAGCGTGTTCGGTAGCCGGGGTAACTTTGAGAGAAGAACAACCTGCTAGGACTAACGGCGCTGAGATCACGAGGATCTTAAGTAGTTTTCATTTTTTAACTTTCCGCTCTGCGAATAATTTATTGACTCTTGGTATGGATTGGCTATCGGTTAACCGATAGCCAATGCGTCTTAAAGTATACTTCGTGTTGCTTTGCTTACTCATTACGTGAGTGGAGAAAACAAGTGGCTTCAGCCGTTTGACATACTGACACTTCAACCATTCTTTCGCATGGGCAAGCAACGATGCCTTCATTGCAAGTATGAACAGATGACTGACCAGGTACAAAAGCGCAAATTTGCCGTGTTCGTTTGGAGTCAGTGTTTCGTCGTCCTCAAAGCTATTTCATCAAGCTAATAGAATTTACACGTTCAGAGCCAAATGTATTGGCAGATGTGATTGTTCAAATTGGTCACGTCTCACTTAGAAGAATCATCGAACATGCTTTATGTAGGAGATGACGCTCATATGGCCGTCACTGGATAGACAGGCATGTGAGTTACGGCTTGGCCATAGCAGCATATCCTGATTCAAACTGTACTGTTTGTTAAGTTTCTGGTTGCAACTAGGTACCACCAGTTTGTGAATTATGTGGTTGCGAAACCGTTGGGCATTAGAAATCTTCCAACCATCAACTTAACAAACCGCAACCACTATTTTTACATACCCGTTAAAACATCCCCGCAGTGTAGATCCTCGCAGCGGGGATGTTGCATAGAGCCCTTTAGGTCAGCTGTTTTCAGGTGTATGTTTTTCCCCCTATCTCTCAGGTTCTTTTGTCTTTTTCGCTTTCGGCACTTCCGGCAGCGGTTTCCCGGCTTGTTCCAGCTCAGTAAACCGTTTGTAGAGCCCCTTGATTTCAGCTTCAGCATCCGAAAGCTTTGAATACTTAGACGACAAAGCTTGAACGTGCTTTGCAAGAATCTCGCGACCTTTCGGACTTAGTTCATGCTCCTGCGGCATCTTCGAGATTTCTTTGACGTTCGATTTGGCAATCGTTACCAAATCAGTCGGACTAAGAGGATCGCAGTCCTTGAATCCATGTTCCAGCATCCAAACGCTTATGGTTGACTTAACTTGTTTGAACCATCGGACTAGCTGAGGCTCTGTTGCTTGTTTTCTGGCGCAAGCCTCAACCAAATAGGCACAGGCTTCTTCTTTGTAGTGAGGATGGGTTGGCCCTATCCCGGCAGCCTTTAGATTTGACAATGCAAATTCCGCAGCAAAGTCGTCGTTTCTTGCTGCCTTTAAAAGTATTTCCGGGGCCGCTTCGATAACTGGTTTCATTCTTCTTTTGAAAGCGGTGTCATAAGCCATATGAACACCGATTTCATGAAGCAAAACAGCTGGTGCAGAAAGGGCTCTCAGATTCTCGGCAACTAATACCGCTTGATTCTTACTCCTGTTATAAAAACCTTGTACTTTTCCAAATCTCGACTTCCGATAATTGTTCTGAGAGTCAATTTTTTCAAGCTCATCACTGATTTCTTGCGTATAATCGACATCAGTGTAAAGATCCTTGTGCGACGTAGTCAGTTGGGGTTCGGTTTGATTTTCTCCAATGTTTGGTCCAGAAGAGGGTGGTGTAACCGAGACGTCATGGTCGGGAAAGATGAGCGCGCCCGACAATCTGACACTGTCATTTCCCCAAAGTCTTTCAACAGCTATAGTCGGCCTTACCGGTCGATCCGTTATGACTGAAAAAGTTGCTTTGTCTTCATCAAAAATACAAGGAATCCCTCGATTGTGTCTTTTTGAATAGAAGACGTATGCTGTTTCGTTTTCCCTGAACAAACGAGTTGAGGAGCTAAGTACATCCTTAAGAGTATGAAGGGCTGCTTCTGTGACATTGGAGTTATCTGGATAGAAATTTCTCTCAGGAAATTCCATTGCATTGGCGGTTAAGTGCTTAGCACCCAACCCTCTATGTTTTCGTAACCTATAAAACCCTTCTTTGACAATTATTTTTCCACTTGGTAACTTAAGATTCTCCTTTAATTTCAGAGTTGCAAAGATTCCCTCTGGGTTGTTTTCATGCGCCAACTCATCCGGCACCACATATCCGGTTATTGTGTTTTTCTTCGACTCTTTGATGTCGAGTCCTATCGCCTCGGCTTCCTCAATGTTTCGGACAATCCTAAGCCTTCCGGTATCAATCAAGGCGTCGATTGTCTTTTTTCCAAATTTAGAATTAAGACTCTCCCTGATCTCTGAAATTTTGGTGCCGTAAGTGACAGAGCCGACAGAAAAACGCTCAGTGGTGTTATTGGCAGGCGTTTTCATCTTTCGGCCCCTTTATCCTTTGTTGCTGCCTTCGGCACATCCGGCAGCGGTTTTCCGGCTTGTTCCAGTTCAGTAAACCGTTTGTAGAGCCCCTTGATTTCAGCTTCAGCATCCGAAAGCTTTGAATACTTAGACGACAAAGCTTGAACGTGCTTTGCAAGAATCTCGCGGCCTTTCGGACTTAGTTCATGCTCCTGCGGCATCTTCGAGATTTCTTTGACGTTAGATTTGGCTATCGTCGCGAGATCGAGCGCTGAGAGCTTGCTGGTATCTCTGACGCCGTGCTCGACCAACCAGACGTTGACTGTAGATTTAACGTCGTTAAACCATCGGACGACAGCCGGAGCTCGGGCCTGAGCTTTTGCCGCTTCTTCGACAAGATATCCGCAGACTTCTTCCCGGTAATCAAAGGAACTGCGGGAGATTCTGCTTTCCTGAAGACGTTTTTCAACGGTCTTCATCAGAGTGTCTTCAGTTTTTAATCCCGTTTCATACAGGTTTACAGCCGTATCAATCAGCTTCCGGGTCTTTGCTCTTAGAGTGGAATCGGCAGACATGTGAACACCGACCTCATGCAGCATCACCGCGCAAGCCGTCTCCGGGTTGAGGTTGTCGGCAATGAGAAATGTCCGGTGATTTACTTTGTCGTGGAATCCGAGAATCCGTGTCGGATCTTGCGGCAGCGCAATAGTCGAGAATCCCTGTTTTTTCTCCTGTTCTATAGAAGCAACGGTCAGTGCTTCGTACTCCGTTTGCGCCAAGTAAAAGCGGTTGTTGTTGACGAGATTAACGAGACCTTCTTTTCCGAACGCTTTAATTAAGGCCTCTCGGATCTCGGCCTTGGGTGTCTTCGGACTTTCCTGATTGGCCTTGGAAAAAAGAGCCACGCCTTTATCCGTTTCTTTGGTTTTAATAACCTTGAAAATTCTCTTGAATCCGTTCGTTACTTTCTCAACGTCTTTTCCGTCTAAGTAAGGATAAAAACCTTCTTTGCCGAGAGCTTTTTCAGTGTAGGCACCGTTTGTAAGGAAGTCGTTTGTTATGCCGATTTCCTTGCAGCGCAGCTCGACAAAACCCTCAAAGCTGCGGGCGGCTTCCTCAGCTTTGGAATGCCAATAGTCGCTCTTACGCGTCATACGTTTGTGCATATCGCTGTCTCGGATGGCATTGATGGTTTCGGCCCATGCATCATGCAGCGGGAAGCGGATAACATTGTTTTGGCCGACTTCTTTAACGTTAATGTCTTTTCGGGTGAACTCAAACATCATCTTCTTGTTGGCTGAGTTCGAGCGCTCCTGATAATTCACTTCAATGCTGAAGGAATCGGTATCACCTTGAGCGCATTTAATCGCGGCGTCAAAGTTTTTTGAATCGTTTTTTATTAAATACTCCACTTGAGCCGGAATCCATTTTGCAGAACGGTATACCGATTCGGCACGCTTGAAGATATCTCTTTTTGCGTCTTCCGTAAGCTGAACGGTGATCGAAGAGTCTACCTGTTGACTCAAGTAGCGCCTTTCCGGGTCTTGAATTTCTTTGTAATTTGTTCTCATCAAATAGTGATCGAGCGCATGAAACCACTCATGCGCAAGGCTTGAGTAGCCTTTGGTTTTGGTGAGATTGATAACGCGATTCGCCACTTCATAATGCGCCGAAGCGGCTCCGTGACCGCGAGAGCCGAAGGCAAGCCCTAAACCACCGTCCAAAGCAACGGCCTTCGGAGGAATGTCCAAAATCTTCGACAGATCCATTAGGGCATCGTAGGCATTGTTGAGCATCCATTGACGCTCTCTGCCGTTTTTGCCTTGCTTGACCCAGTTTCCGAACTCAACGCCTCTGAAACCGAAGGTTTCTTGGAACATTTCCGGTGTAGCGTCTTTCCCTTGACGGTAGTCCGGGCCCACTCGATCTCTGATCGGATTGCCGCTTCTCCAATCCTTTTCACTTCTTGAAAATTCTTCTCTGAAGGCTCGGTATTTTCCTTCCAGCTCCGCTCTGTGTTCGTTAACATACTTCCAGAAAGCGTCATCGGATTCAAAAGCAATCTTGTCAGTAAGCTGAAACTCAATCGAGCCGGATTTTCCGTAAACCTCGTAACTATGAGTATTGCGGACACCGCGACCGTACAGTTTTACGCGGATTTCTGGTTTGGGCTTGGCTTCTTTTTCTTTATCAGTTTGTTTTGCAGCCTTCAGCAATTTTCCGAAAGTTGCGTCAAGCTGCTTTTCAAGACTTGCTTCAAACTCTTTCTCGCTGTTGCCGACTGCTACCGCATAGTAGGGATAAAGTTTTCCGTCGGAATTTTTCAAACATAAATGTTCACTGTCCATGCTCCCCGGCAAAGTACATTGGAACCGGTAGGAGTTGATGTCGGAGCCGTCCGAGAGTTCAAGGTTATTCCATCGGCACATATTGGCTGCGTCTCCGATGCTGTTTGCCCCGATAAAAGACCAGTACTTCGGAGAAATGTGGGCGAAGATTTTATATTTATCCCGTACTTCATAAAAACGGTCAAAGGCTTCGATTTGTGCTTCCGGGGCAAGTTCTCCGGTTACAACCTGACGATGCAGTGCAATAGCCGTCGAAGCTGCGTACTTATAAAGTCCGTATTTTGTTGAGCCTTTAGGGGGCCTTCTTCCGCTCAAAGTAGTTCTTACCAGCCACAGGCACGCCGCTGCATTCGGATTATCTTTGTGCAGATCGAAAATAGCCTCTTTGGGCCAAACTTTATCAAGCGGCTCTGTAGCCAATCGTTCTTCAATCTCTTCCCGAGATGCAGTGAAAAATTGATAAGAATCGCCTTTTTTGTGAACCGACCGTCCTTTTCTTGTGTTGTTCAGATCTTCGCCGAAATCGTCCAGTTTGCGGCTGCCGTCTTTGTTGAACCTCAAGGTATTTTTGTGTTCGATGAAGGCTGCTTCCGCTTTTGTGGTCAAATCACTGAGCTGCCTGATTTCATCTGGGCTCAAGCCGCTGGCGCGGAAAAGATCGGACGCTTCAATGTAATCGGCAATACCTGAGAACATACTGACATAACCGAGCTTTTGAAGAAGGGCTTCTCCTTTTTCATCCAGATTTTTATTATCCCGATATACCTTTAATCTGCTCTGGAAACGTTCTTCCGGGTTCAGGAAAAAGAAAGAATTTTTCCTTTCAAGATCCGAAAGAACACCGGGTGCTGACAACGCCTTAAGAAGGCTGTCGGCATTAACGCCCGGCACTTTTGCGGCATTTTCTTTGACCCATCGGTAAGTCGGATGAGTTGGACGAGCCAATGAAAGTTCATTGACTTCCTGAGCAAATTCCTGATAAGCAGCCTTGTAGCTCTCGGTTTCGTGACAGTATTTGAATTCAGGTGCGAAAAAAAAGTAACTCTTCAGATGGGCAGATACCAAACGCTTGGCGGTATCTTCCGGGAAATCTTTTTCAAGTTTTGCAATTTCTGTTCGTTCGGCCTCGAAGATGTCCTTCAGCTGGGGATTTCTCTCCAAGATACCGACGATGCCGCTGTCTTGGGCAAGAACCTTAAGAACCTTGTCATAGTAGGTATCGCGACTATGCAGATTCAGCCAAGTTTTCACGCTTTCGTAGGGCAGAGCCTCTTTGGCTTTTGCGACGCGCTCCTGCATTCCGGGCGACAAATGGCTAAGATCGGCTCCTTCGGTATGCGCATATAGTCTTGCCATCAGATCCAAACCTTTTTCGGAATACGGAGAAACTTCTTTTGTGAAGGAATAATTCTTTGAGGCTGATGTCTCTTTCTTTGAAATTGAAGGCTCAGCTTGGGCAGGAGCGAAAAAGTCAAATTCAAGCTGTTCGGGCAATAATCGGGCCATACTATCTCTCCATATCGTTCTTGTTGGGTTTGCTGAGATTTGAATCAATGGCGCGTTCCTCGGACTTTAAAACAATCCCTCGCCGCTCCGCGTCCACAAAGACATCGGCAAGTTTTGCCCTGAAGATTTCCTTCATGCGGGGATGTTCTTTAAATTCGGGACGCGAAACGTGGGATTCATAGACCTGCTTAAAGGTTTCAGCGTTTTCCGAGGACAGCTCCGATAATTTCTCATCGGTTTCTCTCCGCTGCTCTTCTTCCCGGACGGCCTCTTTATTGATAAAAGTGGCCTTTGTGACAGCGGCTTGCATACCGCAGATTCGGCATTCACCGAAGTCCGGTGAATCGAGCATTGCTTCCGAACAATCGACATATGACCATTTATCGAGGAAGTCATCAATCTTTTTCAGTTCATCCGCAGACAAACCGTCTGCGCACTCCGGCCCGTTGACGATGTAGGGAATGTAGGCCGTGTTGATATAAAAATCGTTGCTGAAGTTGTCAATTTGTTCTTTAAAACTGATTGCCATCTTCTCCTCCTGTTCTTATTGTTTTTCCCGGTCGCGGGCGGGCTGCTTGACCTGAATGATCGTTTGATTTCTGCTCGGAGCGTCCATTGAGTATTCATTGAGGCCGAGGGAAACGCCTTTTTTCTGAGCAGCAATAAATATACCTAGCAGCCGCTTTTCCAGCGCCATTTGCAGCCTGGGGTGGTTTTGAAGGTCTTCGGTGGCGACATAAGCGCTGAACAGAACGTCGAAAACCTTTCGGTTTTCCGGTGTTAAAACTTCCTTTGACTGGTTGCGCTCGGTCTCAATAGCTTTCCATCGTTCTTCGGCTTTTTCTCTGATGTCCCGCACCAAAACATCCGCCATGCTGAGATCCTTCTCTTTTACCTGAAGTTTGATTTCTTTTTTCGGTTCTTCAAGAAGCCGCAGCGTTTGTTCTACCGGAGCCGTGACGCTTTCTCTCCAGAAAAGCTCGTCCTCTTTAGCTCCCTGAAAAACTTTCTCCTGAGATAATTTCTCTGGAAGTTCTTCCAGAGCGGCTTTAATGTCTTCCTTGTCATCAACATTCAATTGAGAAAGATCAAAAACACCGCTCCAAGACTTCGTTTGTTCGTTCCAATTTCCAAACGACTTCACGGGATCTCCGGCTTCGTGGAAGCGAAACACCAAGGTACCGTAATAACGCACCTCATTTCTGCGAAACTCTAAGGCACAGTAATATTTGTCGTCTTCAATTTCAGCGTTTTTCCTATTGAGAAATGCCCCGAACTTTTTTAATAAAGCCGAGTCAAGCATATCAATTCTGTTCGGTTCGGCTTTAGGATCGAGCACAAAGGACATCGGCGTAATCTGAGCCAAATAATCCAGTTCCACTCCATCGAGCGGGTTTTTCCACGGAATGTTTTCGTACTCAACATAGACGCCGAAAAGGGGTTTAACTTCCTTCCCAGACTTACAGTCTTGGAGGTATTCGGTGCGCCATTGTTTCTGTCTAGCTTTGTCCAAGTCGTGCTCAAACGCATCAATCTCTTTGATGGTTTCCTTCTTCACTGCCGAAGCCGTGACGCATTCGGTTTCTTTCTCTCCGCCGAAAGGTTTGCAAATTTGAGTTTCCAGCGGATTCTCAAATCTCAGCACCTCATACTCGGCGAGAAACTTTTCGGCTGCCTTAGCGTCCAGCGGACGGACGTCCGTGCCGGGGTCGATCAGCTGCTGCATGAGTCGCTTTTCAATCACGACCGGTTCCGCGTATTCGATTTTTTCTTCATATTTCATTTTGTTTAACCTTTAACGTTCGAGATCTTGAAATTTCGTCTTAGGCTCGTCCCTGTGCCTCAGATCGAGCCGGATACCTGCTTTTTCTGCTGCTTTGAATTTTTCTTCCAGCCTGTTTTTCAGAGCTTCCGACAGTTGCGGATGCTCCTGAAATTCCCGGCTCTTTGAAAAACTGCCGACAATCTTTTCAATGCTTTCTGCTGTTTCCAGTTCTTGCACTCGGTAATAGACCTCTTCGGCAAGCACTATCTCTCTCGGCTTAACCATCACTCCAATGCATTCAGCATTTTTACCGGTGACGGCACGTTTCGCGAATAAACGCTCTGAAGGATTAACGCCGATAAAGCTGTTTTGACGGATAAACTGATATGGCAGTTTTTCACCGTCTCTCAGAAGAAGCTCCGCTTCAGCAAGTTGAGCGACAATCCGTCTGTCAACCATGACCGTTTCCGCCCCGAGCGCTTTTAAGTTAAAGTCCATGAGACACCTCCGGGCAGAAGATGTTGAGGCTTGAGGCGGTTTTTACGGCAGAAAAGAGAAGTTTTTTAGAAAAGGGAAATGACAGGATGACCTGCGGGACTTCCCGACAGGCATGAGGCCCGGCTGCATTAAAGAAGTTCATAACGCTTTAATCAAAAAATCTTGGCGGGACTTCTTGTGCAGACGTTTACGAACTGATCGTTAAACTTGATTTTGTTAATTATTTCACGTTTTTAGCGGACTTGTTGGAAGAATCGGTTTGCTGCTTAATCTCTGAAACGCACAAGGCCGACCCTTACGGAAATTGACGGGTGTCAAACGTATGGATAAAATACATACAAAGAAGTAAGTCTGCAACGAGTGTGCAGATTTGGTTATGAGGTGCTTGAGGGTGCTAAGAAGCCTTGAAGCACGGAGCCTTCGGGAAGGGTTCGGTGACGTTACCTCAACTTAGCTAGGCTGAAAGCCGAAATAAAACACCATCAAGGCCCGCACTGTGCGGGTCTTATTTTTAGCGCGATTATGGACCTGCTTTGTCAAATTGCAAATAGTTTTCTGCACCTGACTCGTTTTTCTTACAGATTTGTATTAGGAAAGAAGGGGTGCAAAGTGGACATAGATCTTCGCTTCGACCGTGGACATTTTCACCATCTTGCCGGATTCCAGTACCTTCGGGATATTGACTTCATCAGAACAGCAGAAAGAGAGGCTGTGTTTCTTGCAGTTCTGGAAGAAAGAATAACAATGGCTTTGTTGGAAAAGAGTCCGAATTTTCAAAAGATCTCGCCTCGACTGACCGTTCTTAATAATTTGGAAAATTACTTGGATAGTGATCAATTGATATTTCGCTACCTTGAAGAAAAAAGCTTTTCAAAAATCAAAGCCGACTATCTTCTGGAGAATCATCTTAACGACTCCGTGTCTTACCTCTTTATTGCAAAAAACAATAATTGCTTTGTGGGGATCTCTCTGTTTGAGAAAGGTGCTCAGAATTATTCAAAAGGAATGCCCAAGTACACAATCCTTGAAAAAGAGAAAATCGAGCTGAAATATAACGAGGATTAACGCCGCCTCATCTATACATATTGAGAAAACGGCCCACGGATTGCCGTCCGGAGCCGTCTTAGAAGTTGGGATCATGTTTTGATTTACTGTTTACGCCGAATAAAAATTTTTTCGTGCGAAAAATAAACATAATCAAAGTCGAGGAACTTTCCAACGTGCAATTTATTCATAATGAAAAAAACCACTGCGATTGCTAAGCAAACCTCTACCAAGCAGAGTAACCAAAAGTTTGGAATAAAAAGAGGCGGAACTTCAATATCAATTAACGAAACTATCCAAGCCACTAGTTTTAAAATCAACGAAATCGACCAAACTGCGGTAATTGCAATACAACAGGATAAAAACCACTTTTTAGTAATTTGATCTTTAGAAATCTTTTGAATATTTTCCATAATGCGCGAAACTGAGTTGGTTACCTCCCTTTCATTCAAGCTGCTTGGTTTTTTGCTCGGTTTTCCTATAAGTGCAATTTTTGCAACATAAGAGCCGCCGAAGAGATTCTCATCAAAATGCATCTCCAAAGCGGCATTAGCTCCAACCTCATCTCTAAGGAAGTGAGCTAACCTGAGCTTTGCTTCGGCAGGATCATTCGTTTGGGACCTGACGATGATGTCGTATGGAAATATCTCTAAGACAATAAAACCATCGGTAACGTCGTTCTCAAAAATAAATACTTTTTTGGGGATTGTGTAGTTGGTGTCTGTCATTTTGATTTTGTGATAAAGACCCGAGTGCGTTAGTCCCCGGGCCTGTGTTTGAGTTTTTATCGGCTTATGGGCTTCAGCTGATAAACCTTGGAGAAGTCCACGTCTCTTGCTACAAAGATGCCGACTCGTTCGCCCTGATTCTTTGTGAGCGTCGGAGGAATGTTGCCTGACTGACGCATAGCTTCCTGAATGATTTGATTCATTCCGTCTTCACTGTTCTGGTAGTAATTTACGCCGCCGTTGTTTTCCGTTTGTTTGGTCATCGCGAAGTCAAAACCGTCTTGAATCAGAGTAAAGAGCAGTGCGTTTCCGAAGCGAGCCCACCAATGGAAGTCAATTTCTCCGGCCATGCCCGAACCTCCAAGAGCATCGGTTGCCGGACTGTCGATATTGACACGCACGCCTTTAGGCGTCTGAATTTGCGTCCATAGAACGAAAATTCGGTTCAATCCGTTTTCAACGGCACCTTTGTATTCTCCGATAGCTTTTGAACCGCGCTCAATCAGGAGCACCCGACCGTTTGCGCTGTAAACGTCACGGGGGATGACGCACGAAGTCATGCCGGGAACCGTCGTATCAAGCTTGGTTTCCAAAACACAGTCTATGAACGTACCTTTAGGAAGAAGCAGATTTCTGTCCGGCATCATGACGGCACTGGTCGGAGGAGTTGAAACGCTTGAGAGCAGTCCGCCTAATTTTCCGCCGGAAGATCGCCCGGAACCAGAGTCGTAGCCCTCTTCACGGAGAGTGGCTGCAAATCCCTTTCCCTCATTTTCCTCCGCTCCCTGTAGAGCTCCTCCCTCGGCCATCATGGGAGCCATGTTTCTCTTTTCTGCGAGCGTCGGTTCCGGTTTTTCTTTGGTGCTGCTGACCATCGGACCGTTTCCCGTTTGCTTCATTTGTATCGCCGGAGGCTGCTGAATAAGCTCGGAGTCTTTTTCAGGCTTCGGCTCAACTGGTTCTTTGACCACCACCTGAGTCGGCTGCGGCTCAGGCGGCTGAATTTGCGAGAGGGGAGGAAGCGTGAGCGTGCGCCCGGAAAACATCGGGGTCGCTTGCTCCTGCGGCTTCGGAGGAGTATTTCTTGCTGAATGCTTCTGATAGAAACCGAAGGCAATGCAGACAAGCATAAGAACGACTAGTGCTGCCATCAAAGCCAAATTTCTGTTTTTGACTGGTGATGTCTTTTTACCCGCAACGCTCGGTATTCCGATTTCAGCCGGATTGGGTTGAGAACCGGCAATCTGCGGTGTTGTGTTTTCATTCATTTAGTTCACCTCTTTGACGAGTTCTCGTTTCAGTCCGGGCACCGACACACCCGAGTCGTTCGGAGCTCCGCCGCCGCTGTAGGTTTCGTTGTAAATGCCGACGACAGCTTGTCCGGCTCGAAGTCTCAGTTCTCTGTAAACGCCGTGAACAACGAGCCAGTCGCCTTTGATGTGAGAGTTAAGCAGTGTTTCCTCTTCGTTCTCAGAGACCCTGTATACAGCCGGAAAGTCGGTGTGCCGGTCAAACTTCAGGTACGTGAACCTTCCGTTGTCAAACACTTCCAGAGGAGCGATTTCTTTTGAAAGAGGAGAGGAGCCGAAATTTTCGCTGTAAAACTTATTAACTTCAGATCGGTTCTCGGAATCGGTCTTATCGGAAATCTCTTTATCGGATTGGTTCAGCAGAGAATCCACGGTTTTCTTGTTTGCATTCTCCTGAGCTTTGGCCGCTTCTTCCAGCGGATACCGGAAGGTCAGGCTGTAGGTTGCCTTGGCTCTGGAACCCGGATGCACATCAAAGAGGTACGTATGTTTATCCGTCACAATCACAAGATTGGTCGCTCCGTCGAAGTCTTTGGGCTTCAGGAAGAAATTATTGCCTCGGGCCTGAAACTCCCAAGCGGTTGAATACCCGGAACCGAAATCGCGAATCTTTTCTCCGGGAGAAAATGTGATGGTTGTAATCAGCCCGTTTGCGGCCCGGATCGGATAAACCTGACCGGGTTTGTAGTCCGTGTACATCACTCGTGCGTCATATTGACTTGCCGTCGGACGCTCTAAAGCATTAACTGAGAGCCCGCAGCAGAGGAAAGATGCAGCCAGCAAAAGACAGCAAAGACTTTTTCTCATGGCGCTGCTCCTTCAATGATCGGGTCAACTCGGTAGCTTGTGACCGTAAAACCAAATGGGTTTACAAGCCTCTGTGCTTCGTCCATCGAATAATTCGGGTTGTATTCATATCCGATGGTTGCACGCCAAGAGTTTCTAGCTTCTTCATTGTTGCTGTACGTATCAACAAGGCGTTTGGTAAAGCGGACGGTTGCGATTCCGTTTCCGTTGGGAACGACGGACTCAACATTGCAGATGATCTTCTTTTTGTCTTTAAAAAGATTCTGAAGGGATTTCTTATTATCCAGCCCGTACTGGTGGTCATAAGGGTTGAATACTTCAGGAACGCTCATCAGGCGGACTCGTGCATGGTCGTTTTCCAGCGTGCGGTAGTCATAGCTTTCGTGGCTCTGCGTGTACAGATTGAGCCAATACTTGTCCATCATCTCATCGACCGGGATGTTTTGAGGATCACGGATGTCGATCACCCGGGTAGTGCCGTTGCTCTTATCCAGCTCGACGATAAAGGGATAAGCCTCCTTTTTCACCGCGATCACAATGCAGATAATGCTCACCAGCACTAATAGGCACCCCATAATCTTGGCGGCTGTCCAACCGGCTTTGGCCTGTTTTTCCTTCAGCGCCATACGCTCAACGGTCCAATCCAGAGCTTCCTTGTAGGGATAAGCCGGTTTGTTCACGGTTTCTTTTGCGGCTGAAGGAGCGGCTTCTGCTTGGGGCGTTGGTTTCTTTTTCTTGAAAAACATATTGTTTCCTATCTGTATAATATTCGTTATCTAAAAATTATCTTTTAGGAGAAAGATATGGCTTCTTTGACATTACGAAGAGTCGGGGGATCGGTAGTGGCCACATTTCCCAAGGCTTTACTTGAACTTTTGAACGCAACAGAAGGCGACACCGTCGAATATACGTTTGACGACGGCAAGCTGATTATTGAGTCCAAACAAAAGAAACGCCGAAAACTTCCGAAATATGATCTGAACCAACTGCTCGAGGAGCACAAACAGATCATGCCCTTGCTGAAAGAAGAGTATGAAATTTGGGGAAAAGATAAACGTAAGGGCACCGAATTATTATGAAAAAGGTACTTCAGCAAGGTGACATCATACGTATTGCTTTCGATCCCTCGCTGGGACAGGAACAGCAAGGCGTTCGTCCAGCGCTTGTAGTCAGCGTTCAGCCGGTGAACGCTCTTTCTAACCGCGTTATTGTTGCGGCTATCAGTAACGGTGCGGGTTTTAATCGAAAGTACGGTCTCGTCGTTCCTCTCATTGGAACGGGACTGCAAACGACTGGTGTCATTATTTGTGATCAGCTTCGCACGATGGACGTCCGGGCAAGGGAAGCGACTTTCATTGAGACCGCTCCTCAGTATGTTGTTGATGAAGTTTTGGGCAAGCTTGCAGCCGTTCTCGGAATAGAGGAGTAAGGTTTTCATTGCTCCGTCTCCTCATATCCGAAACTGAAATTCCGTGTAACTCGGTCTTTCCTAAAGTTGAGTTTTGCTTCCTCTTTTTTCTGCATTGCTTCCTTTTGTCTTTGCTGGGCAAATTCCGTTACCGGGACGCGAATGCCGGAAGGTGTCGGCGGTTTAGTGGCGCCGCAGCCGGTTAAAAAAATCGGGACAAGGCAAGCCAAGCAGAGCAATTTGAAATTGAATCTAGTCTGTTTTCTCATTTGGATATTCCTAACATAGCAACTTTGCTATAATTCACCTTACAGGCAACGGGGACATTTGGATTTTGACTATGGCTAAAGACCCATCCATTAAGGGTGAGATCAAAAGATTTTCGATAGAGTTTTATTCGGACAAGGTTCTTGCAGAACTTCTTGAGTTTCCCGTGTCCATACGAGCCAGATGTTTCCTGCTTCTTGATCGGATGAAAGAAGACGGACCAAACTTGGGCTTTCCGTACACTCGAAAGATTGTCGGAACCGAGGCCATTTTTGAAGTTAGAGGAAAAGCAAAAGAAGGAATCGGCAGAGTACTTTATTGCACGGTTATCGGCAGCAAAATCATCGTCCTTCATGCCTTTGTCAAGAAAACCCAAAAGACACCGAAAAAAGATATTGATCTTGCGGTTTCCAGATTTAAGGAGTTGAGAAATGAGATCCTTAGTTAAGTTTGATGACGTGTTACAAGAACAATTAAAAAATCCCGAATTCAAAAAATGCTTTGATGAGGCCGGTGCCGAATATGCAACGTTTAAAAATGCTATGGAGGCTCGCAAAGAAGCCGGCTTAACACAAGAAGACATTGCAGAAAGGATGGGTACTACCCAATCTTCTGTTGCTCGTTTGGAGATGAAGCTGAGTAAAGGCATCCTTCCTTCCCATGCTTCATTAGTGAAATACGCAAGTGCGCTTGGCAAACGCGTTGTGATTACCTTTGTTTGATTCTGAATTAACACGTTGTTACCCCTCTGATTTTCTGTTTTTTAAGATTTCATTGGCGATTCGTTCGTTTTCCCGGCTTTGTGCTTCGTTCACTTGCTCAGAAGACCCGGATGTTTGCGCCGAAGACTGAGGAATGTTTTGTTCAGGCGACGGAGTATTGAATTGAGCTCTTTGGTCAAACTGCGAATGATCCGCAGAGAAATCAAAAACCGGATCTGGTGAGCCGGAATTGCCGGTCGCTGCTGAAGCTGACACTCCTGAAGGAGATGTCGGCTGAACTACGGAGGGCTGCTGACTTCCGTATGCAGCGCCGACTGCCGCAGCATTGGCGGCCGCCACTTTTTCCTGCTGAGGCGTCTGGTTCATGTTCGCCGGGCCTGAAAATGCAGGTGCAGGGGCGCCTGAAGAGCCGGAAGCACTTCCTCCTGACGGGCCGGAAGAACCCGCGTTTGCCGGAGTTCTTAATTTGTCCGGGTCGGTGAAGAACTGTCTGACTGCGCCTGCCGCGTAACCGGCAGTCGCTGCTGCAAATGAACCGGGATTGGTAAGGCCGCCGCTGCCTAAAAGGTGCTGTGCTTGAGACTTCAGAGCATCTCGATTTTCTTTAGCGTAATCGGTATCCTGAGCATTAGCGCGTCCGTACATACCGCCCGCGTAACCCAGCATAGCACCGCCCGTGACGGCAGCCGTCGTTCTGCCGAAGCTTTGCAGCATACCTGCCACCGAGGCAGCCTGAAGCGCAACGCCTCCGGTAAGACCGGCGGCAAATGTGGGGATAGATTTCACAACTGTTGCAAGAGCTAGAACTACAACGGCAAAAACACCTAAGTTAACTAACAGAACTCCATAGTCTTTTCCGCCTTCGGCAGCTATCGCAAACTCGGTTATTTGATCAATTCTCTCTGCAAAGATACCGTTAATCAGTGAGAGTGTTCCTGCCACTGCGACAAGAGTAAAGGCCCAGCAGACCACCGCTCTGAGCCAACCATCGAACCACGTCCGCGTTACGGTGAACATCAATGTGCAAATAAACAGCGGCCCGAAAGCCAGCCCCATGACAAGAAAGATTTCATAAAGAAGCAAGTAACCGACAGCGAAAAACATGAAGTAAATGCATACCACCAGCATAAGCACCATGAGCAAAATGATGAACAGGCTCGTGGCAATGCTTTGACCGATGGACCAAACGCTCCAAGAGCTGTTCGACCAAATGTTGTAAATGGCCTGAAAGCCGTTCATAAAGGTTTGCCATGTTTGGTCAGCAGCTCCCCAAGCGTTATTTATGTCACTTGCGGTCGTGGCGTGGGATATTGCATTCAACAGCAGGTTTTCGATGCCATAGACCGCCGGGATAACATAAGTTACGAAATTTGCGGCATTCAGTCCGAAAAAAGCGACCAATACGATCTTTACGCATTGTGTGATCAAGTCGGGTATCGCGCCTTCCGCCCGGCCTGTCGTGATCTGATAGGCCCGGGCAAAAAAGTAGATCATGATGCCGGTGTAAACAATCGGACTGATGCTCGAGATGATCTCGCCTGAAACGGAATTGGCAAAACCAGCCATTGTTCCTCTGACTTGATTCCCGAAGGCTTCAAAAGTACCCGCCATAGGATTCTCCTTTTAGTTTTTCGGCGGACGAATGGCCCGTTGAATATCCGCTTGCGTCATTCTCGGAAACATCTTTTGATGCGCTTCTCTTTCAGCTTGTTGACGTACCAGCTCGTTTTGCTTATCCATCTGAGCCTGTTGGAACTGTGCAGCCAATTGAGACGATTGCAGCGCAACCTGTTCAGCCTGAATGCGGGCGGAAAGATCGGCAATGGATTTGGCATCCGTTGCAGTGTTGATCCGACTCATCAGTGATTCAATGTTTTGAAGACGCTGATTGGCAGTATTTGCCGCTTCTTCCAGTACGGCCTGTTGCTCCGCTTCAAATTCTCGTGCCTTAAGACAATTTTGTTTGACTTCACCGTCAAGATTGCTGCACGCGTCTCCGAGCTTTAGCCGGTTAAAAATATCCCGGCCCAAACTGCTGAGTGACGAGGTGCCGTTCATAATTCCGTTCAACCGACTGCGGGCGGAGGTCGGTATCAGACTTCTCAGGTTCAGGTTGTAATCCACCAGTCCCAATCCGCGAGTTCCGGTGAAGTTTTGCAGCGTGTTGACCGCTGTGTTGTACTGCTGAACCATGTTCGAGTACATCTGCTGCATCTGCGTGAGCTGCTGCACCATCTGGGCAATCGCAGCCGCATCCACGGTAGGAATGCCGGATGCTAAAGCGGAAGTACCGAAATACATACCGGCGGACAGAGCGATTGCTAAAACGATTTTTTTATATTTCATAATCATCTACCATTGGATTTTTGAAATTGAAGAAGGAGAACCCATGTACTCCGTGAGAGCTGGTAACGGCCGCATTTATCCTCTGGAAAGGGAAACGATTGTTGATCTTTTGACGAACACCCTTAAAAAAGACTGTTACGTTAAAAAAGAGAATCGAACGGTATACAGATTGTGGGGCCCTAGCTGTGGGTTGCCAGTCAGAATCAGCAATGTTTTCTCGGATAATCGACCATATGCAAGTCATTGGAATGACGGTTCTGAAGAAAGCAAGGATTTTGACTATCGGTTCAAGAAGTGCCCATTGGCAAAACCGACTAAATTTGATATTCGCGCTAGAGTTTCCGGCCAAACCCCGGAAATCAAAGAAATCTATGAGATTATTTATCGTTATTTCGACCGAATGATGGCCGCCCTTTCGAGAACAGCCGGAATATATATAAGCATTCCTTTTGCTCAACAACTTTTGGAAGATGCTTTGAAGAACAAGCAGCTTTACTATTTTTACCAAACAAAAGAAACATTGCCTTGGACTTTTGCCCTTGGTACGACCCGATACTATTTGGCTGGCAGAAGAGTTAGAACAGATGATGCAGGGAAAAAGTTTTTTGAAAAAATCAAAAAAATTTTTCCTGAAGCACAAATTAATACTGCCGAGAGAAGAAAACTTGAATTGGGACGTCGGGATATCCAATTCTGTTTTAACGCTCACTGGACTCAGAAAGTTGCGAATGGCATTGAGGAATATATTGGAATGGATATTTTCGATTCTCAAAACCATTCTCTCGGAGTCATTCCAATTTTGGTAGATCGAGCATTGTTTTCTAACTACCTGCCTAAAGCTGACTGGATCGATAATGTTTCCCTGAAAAAAATTGCTGAAACTCATCTTTCTCCTCCCTCTGGGAAAGAAGCTCCCGACTGATAAAGAGCACCCAATAGGTCTTCGACCGTAAACCAGAATTTTTCGGCAGGGTGTTCTTCGGGATTAATTTGATTGGCAAAATAAAATCCCATCGGAATATCCGAGTCCGAGATAGGGATGATGTCGCTGATGCTTAGATCATTGGTTACGACTACAGACATCTTCGTTGGAAATAATTTGTTTAATTCCAAATACAACTTCTCGTCGTCTGAAATGAATCCGGCGACCACTGCTCTTTCCAAGATGATCAACACTTGTTTTGCAGCGGCATCAAGCTCTGCCTTTGAAAGATTCCTTAATCTGCTGGAAATGTGGGAGCCTATGCTTTTTTTCATGCCTCCTCCTTTTCGCTAGTCGGAAGAGGTTTATCCCCGAAAAAATAAGGAATCCAAACTTCAGGGGCGTCCCCCACGAGAGAAAACAGTTTTTCTCCGAACTGGGTAGTTCCGGCAGTCCCGGAAAAAATCTTCAGAGCGCGTTTGAAATTTCCGAGATCAAGCCGAATCATCACGGACACAGGCCCCTGCTTAATCAGCATCAGACGGCTTTGTGTATCGAGGCTCTTGATGATCGAAAACTCGTCCTTTGTACACTTGAACCCTTCCGTGTAATCCTTTTCATTCGCATAGGGATTGGGCAGATAGATTTTTGTAGCGGTGTTGTCCACAAAAGCAGAACCTCTTTCACTTTTCAGAACATCCTCGGGTGACTGAGAGGCAAACACAAAAATACCGTTCTGCTTACGAATCGTCTTGAGCTTGTCGAACGCAAACTGAGCCGTAGCCGAGTCGGAGAGATACTTCCAGAACTCATCCATCACAATGATGGTTCGGCGCTTGTCCTTCATTACCTGAGTTTCAATCAGATAAAGGAGAATTTCCGTAATCGGGCCGCGGACATCCTCATTTTCCAAAAAGTCCGTACCGTCAATTCCGAAGTTGGGAAATTCATTGAGATCGAGCGTGTTGATTTCATTGTCAAAGGCCCATGCGAGAGGCCCCGTCTCAATCCACTTGGACAGGCGCATCGTAAGCGAGTTCTGCGCGTCTTCCACTCGGTCTCCGGTCTGAAGACTTTGCGGCAGCACTGCGAGTCTTCGGTACTTGGCGGGCATGGACATGACCGTCTCAACTGCTGTTGCGATCCGCTGCTCATCCAACGGAGTGATCTGAAGTCCGTCGCGTCCAATCAGCCGCTTTGTCCATCCGATCAAAAACTGGATGTTTTCTGCTGTAGGTTCCAACTGGAAGGGATTGATGCCTGACGGTTTTCCGTTTTCAATTGCTAAATATCCGCCGCCCATCGCTTTAATGGCAAGCTCGGCACCTTTGTCTTTATCAAATAAGATGACCGAGAGCTGATGGTCTTTATCGCGATACTTTTGCGCCGAGCACAAAAGGAAATTCAGCAATACTGTCTTGCCCGCGCCGGAGGCTCCGAGGATTGCCGTGTTTCCCAGCGGGACGTCTCCCAAAGAATCTTTTTCAGGATCTGTGTAGTGAAAATTAAAGTAATACGGCTGATCGCTCGGCATTTTCATTAACGCGACAGCTTCGCCCCAAGGGTTCCGGTCGCGTTTTCCACACGGGAAATTATGAAAACTGGCGAGATGAGCAAAATTCATACTTGAGATTTTTGCGACTCGAGGGCGGTCCTTTCTTCCGGGAAGCTGATGCAGATAAGACGTAACCAGCGCGAGAGTGGACTTGATCGGTAAAAATCCCGCATCCTGCAATTTCTTTACCGAGTCATTCGCATTGGCAACAACCGTATCTTCACTGCCGAACACAAGCAGTGAGTAACTGTAGTCTCCGATCACGATTTGCCCGTTTGCAACCATATCCCGGGCTACAGTCAAATAGTGCATCTGCGAAACCGCATCGTCTTCTGCCGACCTTAATTGATTCTGCTGCAATTTCAGAGCTTTAAGTCCCTTGTTTTTGGATAGAGCCGTAAAAGTCTGAGTTTCAATAAAGGGATAAGAACTCTGATCAAAATTGGTGTTGTAGAGCAGCCCGTCGAGCAACCGGGAATAGGTTGCCATCGGATAATCTTTAAGCTCTATGGACTGTACATAAGATTTCCTCAATGCCGTTTGAAATTCAAGGGTATCAGCACCCCCGAAAACCTGAACGTTCCCGAGCGCTTCGTTAAGCGGCATGAACGGAACACGGACTTTCTGCCATTGTCCGGTGAGCAGGAAGTTGTAAAAAGATAACTGGTGAGAAAAGACGACTCCGTTCTCGTCTTCGTACTCTCCGAGAACCGCCGGCTCGTAGTCTCGCAATGAACTCACCAGCTGGTCGAAGACCTTGCCGAAAACATCCAACCGCTCATTGAGTTCTTCACGAATTTCTGATTCTTTGTATTTGTCTCTCTTAAGCAGGGTAGCCTTATGACTGACCAACGAGACATAAAGCTCGGTCGCCATAAGATTGTTTTCCGAGATTTCACGATTGTAGGCGCGAACAAAGTCTCTGACAAAACGGCTGCTCGAATTCTCGTCCGGCACAGAAAGTTCGTCGTGAACAACGCGCCGAATTCTGTGCACTTTCAGTGACATTTCGTCCGTGGAGGACGCGCTTGCCATCACTTTTAAGAAGTTATTCTGGCGCTCCGCGTCTCTTTGGAGCGCTTCGTTGGAAACCGCCTCAAAAACTTTTCCGGAAATCTTTACAGTCGCAACCAAATCTCCTTCACGACAGATCACAACGCCGGGCGCAATGACTGCTGAGTAGGGAATAAATTCCGAGAGGCTTTTTTCAGAGTTTTCAAGTGCTTTACGTTGGGCAAACATGGTTTACTCCTTGCTCTTTTCGAGGATGAAAAGCTCTTTTTTTTCTTGTTTTGGGCTCAGACTTGTGACGTTTCCCCAGTACCGTCGGTTAAAAGAGCGAACGAGATTGATTCGCGCATAGGAAATCAGCTGCGAGAAAATCTGCTCATCTTTGTCGGCGACGGTCTTCAAATAAAAATGCGTGATAGGCGTAATCAAAATCAAAGGAATCCAAATCCAGATTGCCAAAAGCGAAATGACGCCGATATTGAGCACAAATACCTGGAGGGGAACGCCCCCGATGCAAGCGGGGCGCGTCGCACCTTTAAACAAAGGGCTCGATGTTTCCATTTAGCCCACCAGCAATTCAGCCAGCCAAGGAGCTGCGGCAATTAAACAAGCGCCTAGGAAGGGGCCGCCAACCGTCTGAATATTGGCATGGGTATACAACATTCTGTAGCCTGCCCAAATAATTGCTCCTGTGACGATTAAAAGAGATGCGCCTTGGAATACACTCAAAATTGTTTGGAGCGTATTGTTCAGACTCTGAGTTCCGGCAGCAGCCAGTGCCGGATCACTCAGAATCAACGCGGCCAGCGCAGCGGGGAATAAGAAGTTGTTTTTTTTCATAGTTAAACTCCTAAAGTTAATCGGATTAAAAAATCAATCCGGTTGATGAGTTGTCGCCGGTAGCGACAAGGGTTGAAGATTCTTTTGATTTCGTTTCAGCTTCCCGGATGGACGGAACGGTCTGTACATTGACGTTTATTCCGGCATTAGCGCCCACCTTATCCACGTAACCGTGCCGATAGCCGGTCTGAAAATTTCCTGAGTAGTAGCAGCTCAAGGCATCGTGAAGCGAGTTATTGCCGCTGCGGTTTTGAGCTCTTTGGTAGCAGTCGGAAAGGATTTTTGAAGCTGCTTTTAAGTTGGTACAGGCATCCAGCGCCCCGGCGGCATTGATACCGAGCTTGGAAAAATTCTTCTTATTGATTTGTGCCAAACCGACCGAATAGTTTTTTCCTTCAAGTTCCAGCTGCGCAATGATTGCCATTGCTTCGTGGAATGCTTTCGGCTGCCTAGAGCCTCCGCCGACAATGCCTATGGCATACGGATTAAAACTTGATTCAGTTCTCACCAATGCGCGCAGCGTGTCTTCAGATACCTCCGGTGCGCAGCGTTTGGCCAACTCTCCGAAATCATCGGCTTGAGTTGGGAAGGCTACTGTAAGACCAATTATGAAAAGAAGTTGAGAAATGCCTCTTTTGTTACTAAAATTAGTAACAGAAAGGAGACATCCAGTGACAAAGGTTGAAAAATTAACCGCTCGGTTGACAAAAGTTCCTCCTCCTTCAGACATTACCTTTAATGAACTTTGTTCAATACTTGGTTCATTGGGTTTTGAATGGAATGGAGACAGGGGTGGATCGCATGGGCGTTTCGTCGCCCAACAGTGCAAAAGTGACGTCATATTCTGCGCCAGACCGCACCCCAAAAATGTTATGGGGAGGGGCACGATACGTAATATTGTGGAAACTTTACGAAATATGGGATATTTATGACTGCGAATACACTCAAATACAAAGGGTATGAAGGTTCGGTTGACTTCGACTTCTCTGATAATTTGCTCAGCGGAAAAGTGTTGGGTATTCGTGCTGGTTTGGTATACGAAGCTCAAACATTGCAGGAACTGCAAACGGCATTCCGTCAGACAATTGATGATTATCTGCAATACTGCAAGAATGAAAATCTTGTTCCGGAAAAACCTTTTTCCGGGAATCTTAATATTCGCCTCGGCTCCGAGCGACATCAGGCAATCGCAGCTTATGCCAGACAACACGGCATCAAAATCAATGACGCTATTCGCTCGGCAATAGATAGGTTTGTTTCGGGACAAACTGGAATTTAAGTAGTTATGAATTTGTCCGTTTTGAGAATTTTTAATATGAAACGACCAAAGCTTTGCAAGCCTTATGACCCGGTTGATTATCTTGAAAGCAAAGAGGACTTTGCCTTGTACCTTCAATCCTGCTTTGAAGACGATCCCGGGGACGGCTCCCTGATTAAGTCTGCCCTCCTTGACATCGCTAAGGCTAAAGGTATGGCCGAAGTAGCTCGGAAAAGCGGCTTGACCAGAGAAGGTCTTTATAAAGCGCTCGGCCCGGCAGGGAATCCCAAATTTGGAACAGTAACTAAAATTCTTTCTGCGCTGGGAATCGAGCTCAGACCTATAGTCGCTCCGCAAATTAAAACTGCTTAAAGTTCTCTTCATTTGTTTCTCTTGGGTTGAGACTCATTGGTCAGCGCCCTTTAGGAGCGCTCACCGATGAATCCTTCATTCATCGGGGTTGTGCGGACCCCCTTCGGAGTCCGCGTGTGTTTTTAGATTTGTTTAGAAGCGGTATCTGTACTCAAATTTTAAGATCGGAAGAGCGTCGTGTAGGGAAAGAGTGTAGATCTC
>OGFC01000702.1_pt1 | contig 27434 bp, 17 predicted proteins | sample 1570841 | NCBI WGS metagenome assembly OGFC01 (sample SAMEA2582137, study PRJEB24529) | metagenome | biome: Human gut stool | place: China | collected 2011 | reverse complement strand
TAAAGAAACAATGAAAGCCGCCAATATAATATCTTTATGTCTAGGTATGTTTTTTGTATTAATCTTTATCCTCATGAAGGCAGTCTTGATGCAGATGTTTATAGATAATGAAGAGGTAATACATTCTGGAGAATTATTTCTCATGATTATAACCATCTCTACACCAATATTAGGCGGTATCTTCATATTCTCGACATTCTTTCAATCATCCGGATTGGTAAAGCCATCCCTATTTGTTTCTGTTGCTAGACAAGGATTATTCTACATTCCTATCATTATGCTTGGAAATTATTTTTTTGGTATCAAAGGTGTTATAATCGCACAGCCAATCTCCGATATTCTTTGTTTTATTGTTTGCATTAGATGGTATAGGAAAATCATGCATGAAGCATAATAGAAAAGACTATCGTCGTCAGATGTGTTGTCTATTAAAGTAAGTCCGTTCGTAAAACTGCTGAACTAATTTTATATGCTATAGTGAAGGTATTGACTGGCAGTATAGCAGAACGGAGGTTATTGCGATAATAGTTCAAATCAAAGGTGATAATGAGGATACCTGTTTAAATGATGAGGGTGACAAGAATAAATTTAAATTATTATGAGAATGTAAAACATGCCAAATAGAAATGGATTTAGAATAAATTCAGGTTAAAAAGTAAGTATATGATGAAGAGCGAGTTAGATTATTTTGTCTGCCTTGCTTTATTTGACCGAATCAAAACGCCTTTTTATAATAAATATTGTGAATACATTTAAATCGAATTTAATGATTGCCTAATTTCTAAGTGCAGGTTCTTTATCATCCATCTTAAAATATTTTTCATTTCACTTACTGGTTTGCAAGGAAAAATTCATACTTATAAAAATTACGGAACAATCGTTTAAAATGCATAATATGTTTTGTATTTTATTGTATACAGCGTGTATATTTCATGTGGGAACATGCAAGTGATAGCTGGACAAAATCTAATATATGTTATTTTAGCATTTCTATGATTGCCTGTACGTACTTTTCTCTGTAAAGTGGATGTTTCTCATAAGGATGTCTTTGAAGAAACCTCATACATATAAGGAAGAATCCATGGTTTGTGTTGTTAGTTTTGTTTTACACAGTAGATTTATTGTGTTCACTTTCGATTCGTTGTATAATAAAAACGCTATAATTTTGAGGTGAGAACATGGAAAAAATACGTGTGGAGGATCTGACATTCTCTTATGATAAGGAAACAAATGCAGTGGAGCATGTTTCTTTTTCGATTGAAGAGGGAAGCTATACAACCATTATCGGACATAACGGGAGCGGTAAGTCAACGATTGCTAAGCTGTTGATCGGTCTGCTGGATAAGGATCAGGGACATATTTATGTGGATCAGGATGAGCTGAGCATAGACACCCTGTACGATATTCGCGATAAGGTGGGAATCGTCTTTCAGAATCCCGACAATCAGTTTATCGGCGCTACCGTTGCGGATGATATTGCGTTTGGTCTTGAAAATCATCAGGTGGAAACGGAAAAAATGCAGCCGATTATTGAACGTTTTGCACAAAAGGTAAAAATGACGGAATATATGCAGAGTGAACCGACCAAGCTGTCCGGCGGGCAGAAGCAGCGTGTGGCGATTGCCGGTGTTCTTGCCATGTCTCCGCAGATTATTATTTTTGATGAATCCACCAGTATGCTGGATCCGCAGGGAAAAGCGGAAATTAACGAGCTGATTCAGGAAATTCATAAGGAAAGCAATATAACGATCATTTCCATAACACATGATATCGAAGAGGTCAGTAAGTCGGATTATGTCATCGTCATGGATGGTGGACATGTGGTTATGAAGGGACTTCCCGACGATATTTTAAGAAAAGAAAAAGAGCTGATTGCGCTTCAGCTGGATATACCGTTTGCCTTGAAATTCACAAAGGCCATGCGTGCACGTGGTGTGGATATGAAGGATTGCACAACGATGGAAAAGGTGGTGGATGAAGTATGCCGATTACATTTCAAAAAGTAGCACATACCTATAATGCGGATTCTCCGTTTTCCTATGCGGCCTTAAAGGGGATTGATCTGGAGATTCCGGAAGGAAAGGTAACAGCCATTATCGGAGAAACCGGTAGTGGTAAGTCTACTCTGGTACAGCATCTGAATGCCCTTCTGCTGCCTAGCGAGGGCGAAGTTCAGATACTGGATAAAACAATTACGGCGGGAAGCAAGCCGAAAAATCTGAAGGAGCTGCGTCGTCTGGTTGGTCTGGTGTTTCAGTTTCCGGAATATCAGCTATTTGAAGAAACCATTGAAAAGGACATCAGCTTCGGACCGAAAAATTTTGGTGTCAGTGCGGAGGAAGCCGCTCAGCGTGCGAAGGAGGTGCTGAAGGTCGTCGGTCTGGATGAAAGCTATCTGCAGCGCTCCCCATTTGATTTATCCGGCGGACAGAAGCGAAGAATCGCCATCGCAGGAATACTTGCCATGAATCCGGATGTGCTGGTGCTGGATGAGCCGACAGCCGGACTGGATCCGCAGGGAGCCAGTGATATGATGCAGCTGTTTGTGGATATGAATAAGAAATACGGGAAAACCGTTTTGATCGTGACCCATGATATGGAGCATGTATTACAATATTGTGAAGAGGTTGTCGTTGTGCAGGATGGAAGGATCAAGAAGCACTGTGATGTGCAGTCCTTCTTTGAAACCGTAGCGCTCCTGCAGGAGCTGAACATCAATCCCCCGGCAGTCATACGCCTTCGTGAAGAATTGATCCGCCGCGGCTTTTCCATTGACCGTACCCTGCTGGATATGGACAAGCTGGCTGCTGCTGTCGCTTGTGAGGTGAAGAAGCATGAATAATATCGCACTTGGAAAATATCTGCCGCTGGATTCCATTATTCATCATATGGATCCCAGAGCCAAAATCGGTGCCATGCTGATCATGATGATCGCAATTTTTATACCGGCCGGCTATGCGGGCTATGGTATCATTGCGGCTGCGGTCATTGGAACTGCTTTGCTGGCACGCTTGAAGCTGTCCTTTTTATGGCGGGCAATGAAGCCGATGCTGTTCATGCTGACGTTTCTGCTCATCATCAATCTGCTGGTTATCCGTGACGGAGATGTTCTGTTTACCATATTCAGCTTTTCTGTTTATAGCGGGGCGATTTCTCAGACGCTGTATATCGTTGTTCGTCTTGCTTTGATGATTATGATTACCACAATTCTGACGGCCACCACAAAGCCGCTGGAGCTGACGCTGGGAATTGAAGACCTGCTGAAGCCGTTTCAGGTCATTCACGTACCTGCGCATGAAATCGCCATGATGATTTCCATCGCACTGCGCTTTATTCCAACACTGATTGAGGAAACACAGCGCATCATGAAGGCGCAGGCATCCCGTGGTGTGGATATGGAGGAGGGAAGCCTGATGGAAAAGGTGAAGGCGATTCTTTCTCTGATTGTACCGCTGTTTGTATCTGCATTCCAGCGTGCAGAGGATCTGGCCTATGCCATGGAGGCAAGAGGCTATATTCCCAACCGCATGCGGACACGCTATAAGCAGCTAAAGATGGAAGGCAGAGATTATGTCCTGCTTTGTGCATCCATTCTGATATTTGCTGCAATGCTTGCTCTGATGCTGTATGCCTAGATATAAGGTGATTCTCAGCTACGATGGCTCTGCCTACGGAGGCTGGCAGCGACAGACAAATACACATTCCATACAGCAGGAAATTGAAGCAGCCATGGAAAAAATCGAAGGCAGCTTTATCAACATTACGGCAAGTGGGAGAACGGATGCCCATGTGCATGCACTCGGACAGGTATTCCATTTTGATTCCGCTAAGAATCTGGCACCGGAGAACTGGAGGCGTGCTTTAAATTCCCTGCTTCCCCACGATATCCGGATTCAGGATGTATGTCTTGTGGAGGATGACTTCCACGCACGCTTTCATGCCATAAGCAAGCGGTATGATTATCTGATTACAACGGATGTGAACAATCCGTTTTATTATCATTATATGGGAAAGGATCGCAGGGTGCTGGATGTGGAATGCATGCGTCAATGTGCCAGGGTGTTTCTGGGAACTCATGATTTTACAAGCTTTACCAGCAGTAAGCTGGATCCGCGAAAATCAAAGGTTAAAACCATCACCCGCTTGGATATCGTACAGGAGGAGCATGCAGTCCGTCTGATATTTGAGGGAAATGGTTTTCTGCGCTATATGGTGCGTATGATTGCACAGACCCTGATTGAAGCAGGGAAGCATCGTCTGGACGTTGCGGATGTCAAGCAGATGCTGTATGGACAGGATAAGCATTTGTGCCGGTATAAGGCACAGGCGGAAGGACTTTATCTGGTTCATGTAACCTATGCGGATACTAAAAACAAAGGAATAAGTACAAAATGACTTGCTATCGGCAGGTCGTTTTTCTGTTTGCAGATGTTCTCAAAAATGCACATTTCCTTTTCATGCCTGCAAAATGTGGTTTAAGGAAAGCAAGATGCTGTCTTTGCCTGTACCGAAGGCTTTTATACAGCATATGATAAAAAACAGGTATAAAAGCTGTAATCTGGTTCATAACATAAAAGAGCAGTAAGCATATGACTTGAAAAAATAAAGCTGCTTGTATATGATAGTCAGGTACAACGAGGAGGGGTTTTATGAAAAACGTATTTCTAAGCCAGTTTCTGATGATCAGTGAGTGGAAAACCATTGTGTTTCTCATCGCCTATCTGCTGCTGGCTTTTGCAGTATATAAGCTTCCAAAGAAAAAATTCAGCTTTTCCAGCAAGGTGCTGATTGCGACTGTTCTCGGTCTAGCACTAGGGCTTGCCATACAGGCGGTATCCGGATTTGCGCCGGATCCGATGAAGATTTCGTTTGTGAACGAAACAACACTGTGGTATTCACTGATCGGTAACGGCTTTATTGACTTTATCCGTATGCTGGTAATTCCGCTTGTCATGGTTTCTATCATTCATGTCATCCTTCATATGGATGAACGTGATAATGTCCGCAAGCTTGTAAAACGCAGCATTCTTACAACCATGGGCATGGTGGCAATCGCAGCTGTTGTTGGTCTGACATTGGGAATTCTCTTTCAGCTTGGCGGCAGTGGCAGCGCAATGACCATCACAAACGGTGAAATGAAGGAGGTTGTGCCTGTCGTCACAACTCTGCGCAATCTGATTCCAGCCAATCCAGTAGAAGCCATGGTCAGCAGCAATGTTGTCGGTTTGGTAATCTTCTCCGCATTTTTCGGACTTGCGGCACGCCGTATGCAGAAAAAGCACCCGGATACCATGAAGGTGTTTTATGAGCTGATTGATGCTCTGCACAAGATTATCATCAGTATTGCCATGACGATTATTAAAGGAATGCCGTATGCGGTTTTGGCATTGTTGGCGAATACGATTGCACAGCGCGGACTGAACAGCATTCTGGAGGTTGGAAAATTCATCGTAATTTTGTATATCGCATGTCTGGTACAGCTGCTCATCCAGCTGCTCGCCATTTCCTTCTTCAAGGTCAATCCGATTACGTATTTGAAGAAAAGCTATTCTCTATTACTGCTTGCCTTCACCTCCCGAAGCTCTCTGGGGGTTCTGCCGGCAACGATTGATACGCTGACGCAAAAGCTCGGTGTGTCACAGGGAACTGCAAGCTTTGTGTCCAGCTTTGGAACCACAGCCGGTATGCAGGGTTGTGCTGGTGTATTTCCAGCGCTTTTGATAGTCTATGTGGCGAATACCAGTGGAACACCAATTGACATCAGTTTGATCATCATGTCCATCATCGTCATCACCATTGGCTCCATCGGTATTGCCGGCATTCCGGGAACAAGTACCATGGCAGCCTCTGTTTCACTCTCCGGTGTCGGTCTTGGCGCATCCTTTGCCTATATCACACCGATTCTGGCGATTGATCCCATTATCGATATGATGCGTACGATGCTGAATGTATCCGGGTCACTGACGAATGCGATCATGGTTGACCGTCAGCTGGAGCTGATGAATATGGAGTTATACCATGATATGACGGGTAAGGAATCAGAAAAGGAATAAAATACGGGCATGGACTGAACCCGCGCATGTATGAAACAGGAGAAACAGGAATGGGCTTAGCCTGCACCTGTTTCTTTTTTTGTAATACATATGGCAGAGGGCAGAGTAGATGCTGCTGTGTCTATTGTCAGGAAAGTGGTTTTCTTATGCTTCAAAGCATCTCTTTCTTTGTGGAGGTGAGCTATCGCAGCCATTGGAAGCGTGTGCTTTGTATAATATACTGAAAATAGTACAGCTTGGGCTAATTTATGGAGGAAAGCAGGCGCAAGGCTGGTGGAAGCGGCAAGAACAACGTTATATCGACTGAGAAAGCAGATGAAGAATATAACACTGAATCAGGCGTCCTTGAAGCTGATTGCAATGGGGCTGATGCTGCTGGACCATATATATAAGATTTTCTGTTTTGATATACTGGATTTTCTTCTGGCTCATACCACCATGCCACAGGAGGTAATACAGTGGGGAATTCAGCTGATTGGCATGCTTGGCGCCGCCTCCTTCTGGATTTTTGCATTTTTCATAGCGGAAGGCTGCCGCAAAACCCGCAATCGCAGCGCCTATCTGATTCGATTGCTGATTATGGGGCTGATATCGGAAATTCCCTTTCAGTATATGATTTGTATTTTGCTGGATGCTCCGCTCACTTTACACCTTGCTTTAACGAATATTTTTTTCACCCTTTTTCTGGGAGCCGCTGCTATTGTGGCCTATAATGCATTCCGAAGCAGACAAGCGCTTCAAAAGCTCTCCCTTCTTCCCTTGTTGCTCTGCATGCTTCTCGCATATGTCCTGCAAACAGACTACGGTGCCCTTGGTGTTCTGGCGATTTTTGTCTGCTATTACGGAAGCAATCAATATCGTCTGTATCGTCTGGGAGGGGTCATCCTACTGGAAGCCTTTACTCTTCTCATACAGGGACAAAGCCTGCAGGCAGATGATCTGCTGTATACTTTCCTATATATCCTCTACGCTTCGTTGTCTTTGCTGCTGTTATCCCGGTATAACGGTAAAAAAGGAACCCTGCCAAAATGGATCTTCTATACCTTCTATCCCCTGCATATCACCATTCTGGTTGCTTTATATACCGCCATGCATTAAAAATGACAGGAAAATTCAAATTAAAAGCCGTTCCTTGCACGAATCCTGCAAAATATTCATTTTTTTGTCTATGAGATTGAATTATGAACATAGAAGAGCTGTTATTTACCAATTCGTTAAATAACAGCTCTTTTCATTGCTTTTCTGTGAACATATGCCAGGCGAAGCAGGAAATATAACAGAGAATTTACATAATTTATAAAATGTTAAGGATTGGTAAAAAGGGCGTTAACACTTGATGAAAGCTATTGTAATCTTTTTTCACTTTTCTATAATGGACACAAGCGAGTAAAACCATCGCGATGAGGAGAGTGAAGTATGCTGACACTGAATAATCTGAAGAAATCGTATGATCAGACATCGATTCTCAACGGAATCAGTCTATCGATAGAAACCGGGGAAATCGTTTCCATTCTGGGACCGAGCGGAAGCGGAAAAACAACCCTGCTGAATTGTATACTGGGCATTACAGACATTGACAGCGGGAGTGTGGTATTCAACGGACAGGATGTTACCGGAGTATCCATGGAGGAGCGCGGCTTCAATATCGTATTTCAGGACTATGCCCTGTTTCCGAATCTGAACGCCTATGAAAATATCACCTATGGTCTGAAGAATAAGCCCGGTATTTCCACACAGCAGGAGGTGAATGAGCTGATTGAGCTACTGGGGCTTTCTCAGCATCTGGATAAGCACATCGACCAGCTGTCCGGCGGCCAGAAGCAGCGTGTGGCACTAGCCAGAACCATGGTCATGAAACCGAAAATTTTATTACTCGATGAGCCGCTGAGTGCGCTGGATGGTGTCATCAAGGAAAGCATCAAGGAGAAGATCAAAACGATCGCCAAGGAATTTCACCTGACAACGATCATTGTCACCCACGATCCGGAGGAGGCGCTGACCTTATCTGACCGCGTGTTGATCATGAAGGATGGCAGCATTTCCCAGTATGCGAAGCCAAAGGATATCATCGAGCATCCGCAAAACAGCTTTGTGAAGGAATTCATCCTGAACCAGCTGGAGATCAAACGCAATAATATCTTTACGCTGTTTGGAGAAACGTATGCATAAAAAGCAGCTGGAGCTAAAGGGAATCTATGTGGTTCTGGCAGTTTTATTTCTCGTTTTTCTCTTTATGCCGGTCGCCATTCTGCTGTATAAATCCTTTGAAAGCGGAACCTCGCTGACACTGCAGCATTACCGTGATTTGATCTTCAGTGACAAGTTTGTGAACGCCTTTGCCAACAGCTTCACCGTATCCGGCATCAGTGCCCTGGTGACAACACTGCTTGCCTTTCTTATGGCCTACACCATCTATTATACCAATATATCGCAGCGGCTGAAGAAGGGAATCCGCAGTATTGCCACTCTGCCGATGCTCTTGCCTACGATCACCTATGGCTTTGCCATTATATATACATTCGGAAAGCAGGGACTGCTGAGTAAGCTGCTGCGTGTGCAGCTGTTTGATATATACGGCTTCAACGGTCTTCTGATTGGCTATGTGATCTATACGCTGCCGATTGCCTTTTTGCTTGTGAACAATACGATGAAATTCATCGATAAGAAATTTATTATCGTTTCAAAAATCATGGGGGATTCCGGAGGGAAGCGCTTTTGGATGACCGCCCTGTCACCGATGATTCCAACCCTTGCGGCAGCCTTTCTTCAGGCATTCTTTCTGAGCTTTACCGACTTTGGTATCCCGGCGGCCGTTGGTGGCGAGTTTGCGGTTGTCGCAACCACGCTGTACAATGAAATGCTCGGCTCCATCCCAAACTTCAGCAACGGTGCGGTTGTCGCCATGATGATGCTGCTTCCTTCCATCATCAGTATCGTTCTTCTGAACTATCTGGAACGCTATAATGTTCGCTACAATAAAATCAGCAGCATTGAGCTGCCGGAAAACAAGGGGCGTGATTTGTGGTGCGGTCTTGGCTCAGGTCTTATCCTATGCAGTATTCTGCTTGTATTTACAGTTATCATCCTGCTGCCGTTTGTAAAGGAATGGCCGTATGATATCAGCTTTTCCCTGCAGCATTTCACAGATACGCTGGCCAGTGCCAACTTATTGTCGGTTTACCGTAATTCACTAATTGTATCCCTGGGCACAGCGGCTTGTGGAACCATGGTTGCGTATGGCTCTGCTCTTGTGACGACACGCAGCACGCTTCCTGTACTGTGCAGAAAAAGTATTGATGCCATCAGCAGTATAGCCAATACCATACCGGGAATGGTCATCGGTATTGCCTTCCTGTTCGCATTCAGCGGCACGCCGCTGCAAAGCACCTTCTGGATCATCATTCTCTGTAATATGATTCATTTCTTCTCCACCCCGTATGTGATGGCGAAGAACACACTGGGAAAGCTGAATACCTCCTATGAAACTACGGCAATGCTGATGGGGGACAGCTGGTTCAAAACGATACGAAGAGTGGTTATTCCCAATTCCAAAAGCACGATACTGGAGATGTTTAGCTATTATTTCATCAATTCCATGGTGACGATTTCTGCGCTGATTTTCATTGTTGGCGCAAAAACAGCAGTGCTGACAACCAAAATCAAGGAGCTGCAGCATTTTGCGAAATTCGATCAGATTTTCGTTCTGTCCCTATTAATCCTTCTGACAAATCTGCTGGTAAAGGGAATCATTCTCTTCGTTACACAGAAGAAGGAGGAGAAGAAAGCAAAGGGTGTCCGTGTGAAGAAATATGCACTTGGCATTCTTGCCGGCGGTGTTGTGATGTTCACCTTCATCTTTGGACAGGGGAAGGAGCCTGTGGTAATTTATTCCAATGCGGATGAGGAAGCACTGGTGGCGATACAGCATGCACTGGACGAGAACGGCTTTCAGGATCAATATGTCCTGCAATCGTTTGGAACGAGTGAGCTTGGTGGAAAAATCATGGCGGAAGGTAAGAATCTGGAAGCGGATATTATCACGATGAGCTCCTATTATATCGACAGTGCCCAGCAAAAAAACGATATGTTTGATAAGCTGACCTTCCCGACGCCGACACTGAAAACCTATTCCGATTACGATACTCCGCTGACGGCATTGGAGGGAGCGATGATTGTGAATACCAGCGTACTGAAGGAAAAGCAGCTGCCGGTGCCAGTCTCTCTGAAGGAGCTTGCGAATCCGAAATATAAGGGAATGATTTCAATACCGGATATCAAGGCAAGCAGTACCGGCTGGCTACTCGTACAGGCATTGCTGGATACCTATGGGGAAGCGGAGGGCAAAGAAATCCTAACCGCAATCCTTGATAATGTCGGTCCGCATCTGGAATCCAGTGGTTCAGGTCCTTTGAAAAAGGTACGCTCCGGAGAGGTCGGCATTGCCTTCGGGCTGCGGCATCAGGCCCTTGCGGATAAGGAAAAGGGGCTTCCCATCGACTGTATTGACCCGATTGAAGGCAATTATTCCCTTACGGAAAGCATTGCCGTTGTAAAAAAGGAAAACGTGAATAAGACGGCAATGGCCATGGCACGCTGCATTATGGAAAATGGGAGAAGAGATATTCTGTATACCTATCCAACTGCACTTTATGAAGGCGAACAGGTGGAGAAAAAATATGCAAGTAAATATCCGCGGGTATTTAAGAGAGCATTGCGTGTAGAGCTTTTAGAAGAGCATCAGGCGTTCTTTGAAGGCTGTAGAAAATAAGGAGAGAAGACAAATGAAAACATACAAGCTGTTAACACCGGGACCACTTACGACAACAGACAGTGTGAAGCAGGAGATGCTGTTTGATCACTGTACATGGGATGAGGATTATAAGCAGATTACGCAGCGGATCCGAAGAGAGCTGCTGCAGCTGGCACATGTCGATGAGACTGCATATACAACCGTACTGATGCAGGGCTCCGGCACCTTCGGGGTGGAAAGTGTGATTTCCAGTGTGATTCCAAATGATGGCTGTCTGCTGCTGCTCAGCAATGGCGCCTATGGGGAACGAATCGCCGCAATGTGTCGCTATCATCACATTAACTGCGTTCATATTGCACAGGATTATGATAAAATACCGGATCGGATGAAAGCAGAGGAAGCGCTGCAGCAGCATCCGGAAATTACGCATATCGCAATGATTCACAGTGAAACGACAACCGGCATTCTCAATGATATTCAATCCATTGGCGAGCTGGCAAAGACGTATCATAAGGTCTTTATCGTGGATGCGATGTCAAGCTTTGCCGGTGTGGATATTCCGATGCATGACTGGCACATTGATTTTCTGGTAAGCTCAGCCAATAAGTGTATTCAGGGGGTTCCAGGCTTCTCCTTTATCATCGCAAGAAGAGAGCTGCTGATGGCTTCTAAAGGCTGTGCACGCAGCCTGTCCTTGGACCTGTACGATCAGTGGGCCGGCATGGAGAAGGATGGAAAATGGCGCTATACCTCTCCTACGCATGTTGTTCTGGCATTTGCCAAGGCGATGGAGGAGCTGCAAAAGGAAGGAGGTATTCCTGCAAGAAGTAAACGCTATGCACATAATCGTGATGTTTTGATTGAGGAATTCGGTAAGCTTGGCTTCCTTCCTTATGTGGAAAAGGCGGTACAGGGTCCAATCATCACAACCTTCCTGTATCCGGATACAGATTTTGATTTCGCACAGATGTATCGCTTTATCAAGGAGCGAGGCTATGCGATTTATCCGGGAAAGCTGACGGATAAGGATACCTTCCGCATCGGAACGATTGGTGAGATTTATGAGGAGGATATCCTGCGGCTGGCACAGATTATGAAAGAGTATATGGAAAGCAGAGGAAACTGATATGAAAATAGAGGGAATAATATTTGACTGGGCAGGTACGACGGTAGATTACGGCTGCTTTGCACCGGTACAGGCATTTGTGGAGGTATTTCATGCGCTTGGCATGGAGGTTACGATGGAGGAAACGAGAAAGCCGATGGGGATGCTGAAGCGCGATCACATCAAGACCATGCTGGAAATGCCGAGAATTGAGGGATTGTGGAAAAGTGCACATGGCCGTGCAGTAACGGAAGCGGATATCGATGCAATGCATGATACCTTTACGGAGAAGCTGATGAGCATACTGGATCAGTTTGCCGACCCGAAGCCCTATGTCGTGGAAACCATCGCAAGGCTGCGGGCTATGGGACTGGCGATTGGCTCTACCACCGGCTATACGGATCAGATGATGGCGGTCGTAACGCGTGTCGCAAAGGAAAAGGGCTATGCTCCTGACTTCTGGATTTCACCGAACAGCGTGGATAACTATGGAAGACCATACCCGTATATGATTTTTGAGAACCTGAAGCAGCTGCATATCCGTGATGTACATGCAGCCGTTAAGGTAGGGGATACAATCTCGGATATTAAGGAAGGCGTTGCGGCAGGTGTGATCTCTGTTGGAATTCTGGAGGGAAGCTCCCTGATGGGCCTGACGCAAACGGAGTACGAGGCACTCAGCACACAGGAAAAGGAAGCGCTATGTGCACGCCTGCGCAAGGAGTATATACAGGCAGGAGCCGATTATGTGGTGCAGGATATACGTGAATTGCCTGCGCTGATTGCAAAGCTGAACGATAAATAGACCCGCTACGGCGGGTTTTTCTTATATAGTGTGAGAATATAAGACATACTTTCTGATAATATAGCAGAATGCTTATCAAGCAAAATTCAGTTTACTTATCTATCGCTGCTATTCATCTATCAAATGTCCATAAGCATATCAAATAGGATAAATTGATAAAATAAAAGAAAGAGCGAATTGCCATTATGGAAAGACAGCCTGCTTTTAAAAGACGTTATAAAATTGATGATATTTTCGATAGCTAAAACGTAGAGCAGGAAAAGAAAAACAATAAAAATCGATGAAAAGAAAGAGTAACCATGCCGGAAATATAGATATACAAATGCTTTCAAATGAAGTTTTCAATAATACTTCTCCGGTAACTGGATGGATGCAGCGGAAGAAAATCCGTATTTGTTTGTCATGATGTCTCTGGCATGCTGAAATATGTGGTAATAGCAATCAGCAATTCGATTAGCAAATTCTATGTAGTCTCCTGTATGCAACTCATGTACTGCTAAGCGCAGACCTTTATTAACTGTCTGCAATACCTGCTTTTTATGATCGTAATAAGCAATATAATGCCCCCATTCTGTGAGGCGAAAGGCCTCTTCCAGTATGCTTTTCAGGGGTTGTGCATCCGTATGGTATAAAATAGCTTCAAATATATCTATAATACAGATAGAATCCGGAAGATAGAGCTTTTCCTCTAAACTCTTCAGCTCCTTTTTCTTGAATTTTGCGGCAGCATTAACCGTTGCAGGATGAATGATCAATGCCAGTAATTGCAAAGCATGCAAGTACCGCAATGCCTCCTCTGTTCGTCCCGGATTGGGAAGAATCTGCCTTACACGGGTATCATCGGGGGTTATAATCATTGTACCTTTTCCGTTTATCGTTCTGACAAAGCCTCGTTGTGAAAGTTCTGTCAGTGCTTTTCGTATTGTGGAAACAGAAACATTATAGATTGCAGCTAATTGCTTTTCACTGGGGAGAAAAGTGCCACGCGGATAATCACCGCGGCCTATTCTGCGGTTCAGATCACTGACGATGCGAGTATAGAAATAATCCTTGCCGCGCGTTGGTCTCCATGAAAAGGCAGCAGGGCTCTGCAGGGGATAAGTCTCCAATGTATCTGCCAGATGCTGCAGAGTTTCTTGAACAGCATATACAAATTTGTGAAGAAGATGAGTCAGCTGAGTATACATAACATGTGTATCCTTTTCTTTCAGGATACTGATAAGATTTGCTGTTATGGGGATGGAATCCTTTCGTAAGACTTTCAGAAAAAAGGTACTGTTTTCTGTGAAAAAGCTTAAATGAGAATGTAGTTCAAAGACAGAATAAAGGTTTCCCAGCAAGGGACTTCCTCCAACTGTCAGAATTTCTTTTAACAGATTTGATACAGGACGCCACCCTCCGGCGGAAATCCCCATACGGGAGACCTTTATAGCTTTTTTGTAATGATACAGGATTTCCAGATCACAGTGCTTTGCTGCAAAGCTTAACAAGGAGGGAAGTATTAAGGCGTATGTCTGATATAACTGTAGAATGTTATCACGACTTCGCAAAATGTCAATACCTTCCGTCCCCTGCTTTATTACGGCTTCTCGCGGTAATACGATAGGAGCGATGCGAGGTTTTATTTCAATATATCCCTCCTTTTGCAGTGCATCAAAGACGCGATTGATGGTATAACGGCTCACATTGAATTGATGACAGAGTATTCTTGAGGAGGGCATATAATCACCGGGTGGTATTTGGTTTGTAAGGATGCGCTGCTTTACTTCATGATAGACAAATGAGAATTTCGTTTCTTGTGCTTCCATACCCATATCCTTTCCGGTTTTTTTCCATTATAGTATGCGACCTTCTGTTTGTCAGTATGCATATGCGAAGCTATTTGTTCACCTTACCAATTTTGTATAAAACGTATAGGTATACCTTACCAATCGGGATGTTGTCAGGGTGTTTAACTGAAATTATAATAAAATCGTGAAGTATACCTTGTTATGAAAGCGATGGATGCATGTGAATAAACAAAAAATTCTTATAGCAGATGATTCAGAAATAAACAGAGATCTTCTGATTGAAATCCTTGAGGACCAGTATGACATTGTAGAAGCAAAAAATGGAGTGGAGGCAATAACTCTTCTTTCTCGCTACAAAACGGAATTTTCACTTTTATTACTGGATATCATGATGCCGGAAATGGATGGTTTTGAAGTTTTGGCTTTTATAAAAAAAAGAAGCTGGAATGCCAACCTCGCGGTTATTATGATCTCTGCGGACAATTCTCCTGCGAATATAAAACAGGCATATGACTTCGGGGCATTTGATTATATAAGCCGGCCATTTGACCCTGCGATTGTCCAGCATCGAATAGCGAATACAATGCTGTTATATGCACGGCAGCATTACCTCGAAGAAATAATTGCACAGCAATATCAAAGTCAGGAAGAAAATAATAAGCTGATGATTTCTATCCTATCCCATATTGTAGAATTTCGTAATGGTGAAAGTGGCTCGCATATCCAGCATGTTCATACGATAACAAGGCTTTTGTTGGAAAACCTTGTTCACCAAAGCACTTCGTATATGCTGACAGATGCCGATATAGACATCATCAGCACAGCCTCAGCACTTCATGATATAGGAAAAATCGCGATACCCGATGCAATTTTAAATAAACCGGAACAATTAACAGCTGAGGAGTTTCAGGTAATGAAGACGCATACGGAGATTGGCGCTGAAATGCTGATGGAATTACCGGCGGAACAGCGGGAATCCGAGCTTGTCAAGGTAGCCATTGAAATTTGTCGCTGGCACCATGAGCGATATGATGGAAGCGGCTATCCGGATGGGCTGAAGGGAGAAGAGATACCGATCGCAGCACAGGTGGTAGCACTGGCAGATGTATATGATGCACTAACCAGTGAGAGGTGCTATAAAAAGGCATATTCACATACTAAGGCATTGCACATGATTGTAAATGGAGAATGCGGTGTGTTTAATCCAATGCTTATACAAGGTCTGATAGACATAAGTACTACACTTGCATTAAATCTTACCTATGATCAAACGGTCTCCTATAATGTGCAGGGCTTGTTGAAAAAGGGAATACAGCATAAAAGGCGTGATGCTGTGAACACTCTGACCTATGAAGAAACTCTTGAATTATTATATACAGATGCATTAACAGGAGTATATAACCGCAGATATTATGAAGATTATATTCTTCTTCATGAAATACAAAATCTCTCCGTAATTGATATCGATAATTTCAAGGCTATCAATGATTCCTATGGTCACTTTGTCGGAGATATCGTTTTACAAAAAATCGCCAAGCTAATATGCTCCAGTGTTAGAAAAGGAGACACTGTTATACGTTATGGCGGAGATGAGTTCATCATTATCTTTTGGAATCTGCCGATAGCGTTGTTCACCAAACGCTTAGAAAAGATACGCAATTCTGTATCTGAAATGACGCTGGCGGACTATCCAAATCTAACTGTTTCGGTGAGCATTGGCGGTGTATATGAGAAAGGGGGAGCTGAAGAGCTTTTCATAACTGCGGACGAACTCATGTATCAAGCAAAAGCGAACAAAAATCTGGGGATAGTTAGTCTTTTGAAGGAAGAAACAGCGGATTCGGATAAAAGAGAGGAAGACATACGATGAATTTAAAGGATTGCTATACTGCTTTTGGCGGTGATTATGAGGAAGTGATGACAAGACTGCGCTTAGAAAAGACGGTTACGAAATTCCTTTTGAAATTCTCCGAGGACAAGAGCTTTTTTATGTTCATAGAGGCTTTTGCTCGCAAAGATTATGATGAGGCCCTTCGCTTTATCCATATGCTAAAGGGAATCTGTCAGAATCTTTCGTTTACCAGGCTGTATGAATGCAGCAGTCAAATTACAAAAGCATGTAGAGAAGGAGATTATCAAAGCGTGGAAAAGCACCTTCCTCAGCTTTCTAAATTGTATGATCAGCAAATAGCTGCCATAAAAGCGTATCAAAGACTGGGAGATTTTTGTAAATGAAGACGCAGCGCTCACATCGGTATGTAATGCGATTTCTAGCAGTCAGCTTCACTGGTTTTCTGCTGATCAGCATGGCTGTTTTTGGCCTGCTCGTATTTTTTATGGATCAGAAAAGCAATAAAAGTATTTATAAGGTCGGCGAACTATATATGTCGGGAATGAATCGTGAGATTTCAAAAAATTTTGAGAATGTTATAGATTTACGTTTCCGTCAGGTTGAGGGCATTATTACCGCTGTTACGACAAAGAACAGCAATAAGGAGAATCTGTACAACGAGCTGGTCTACAGAGCACAAATCAGAGACTTTGAATATCTGGCACTCTGTTCCGATAAGGGAAGTATTGAACCCCTTTATGGAGAACAAATGCAGCCCAAGAATCCAGAGCCGTTTGTAAAAGCGCTAAAGCAGGGGGAACATCGAGTGGCTATAGGAGTGGACGCAAATGGACGCGAAATAGTTTTATTTGGTGTTAAGGCTGTATATCCGATGGAAAGTGAAGAGAAATCAATTGGCTTGATAGCAGCAGTACCGTTAGCATATATTACTGATTTCTTATCACTGGATGATGCAACTGACATACTGTATTATCATATCATACGTCCTGACTATAGTTTTGTAATACGCAATGAAAATCCGGAGCTATGGAAATATTTTGATCAATTACATCAGGGAAACGGCACAAAACAAAACAATCCGCTGTATGGTCTTGCAGCGGCATGGAAGAGACAGGGGAATTATGCAACAACGTTGGAAGTTCAGGGCGAATACCGGCAGATTTTTGGAACCGCGTTACCAAACTCTGAATGGATTCTGGTTGCAGTTATGCCGTACGGTATATTAAGTGAGACGATGAATGCTTTAGGGTCTCAAAGGATGATGGCAACCATGCTTGCCTGTAGCTTTGTCATAGGTTATTTATTGATTATATTCATTCGTTTTTATTATATCAGCCAGCAGCAGGTACAGGAGCTTGATCATGCTCGAAGACTTGCAATGGAGGCAAATCAAGCAAAAAGTGAGTTTTTAGCAAATATGAGTCACGATATCCGAACACCGATGAATGCAATTGTAGGGATGACGGCGATAGCTGAAAATCATATAAATGATCGGGAACATGTGAAGGACTGTTTAAAAAAAATCACACTGTCCGGTAAACATCTGCTGGGACTTATCAACGACGTTTTAGATATGTCGAAAATCGAAAGCGGTAAATTGACCTTGTCTTCTGAGCAGGTATCTTTGAAAGAGGTTGTGGAAGGAATTGTCAACATAATGCAGCCGCAGGTGAAAGCAAAGCAGCAGAGCTTTGAAGTACAAATCGATACGATAGCGACAGAGCATGTATGGTGTGATGGTGTACGCTTAAATCAGGTACTGTTGAATCTGTTAACAAATGCGGTAAAGTACACGCCGGAGGAGGGATTCATTCAATTAACTTTATATGAAGAGAAATCTTTAAAGGGAGAAGACTATGTGCAGCTACATATCTGTGTAAAGGATAATGGAATCGGAATGTCTCCTGATTTTTTGAAAAAAATATATGATTCCTATAGCAGGGTAGATGATGCAAGAGTACAGAAAACAGAGGGAGCAGGCTTGGGAATGGCGATTACAAAATATATAGTTGATGCCATGCAGGGAACCATAGATATACAGAGTGAGCTGCAGAAGGGCACTGAAGTTCATATAGCCCTCGATTTTGAAAAAGCTCCTTCTTCTGCTTATGATATGGTTCTTCCTCCATGGAAAATACTCGTTGTAGATGATGATGAGCTGTTTGGCAAAAACACTATCCGTATCTTGAAATCTATGGGAGTTCATGCTGAATGGACGCAGAGCGGGGAAGCTGCCATTGAATTGCTGATTGAGCATAACAGAAACAGAGACGATTATCAAATAGTATTATCGGATTGGAAGCTACCCGGTATGAATGGTGTTCAGGTGGCAAAAGAGATACGGCATCGATTAGGAAATGAAATGCCTGTTATATTGATATCGGCATATGACTGGAGTGAATTTGAACAAGAAGCGCGTGAAGCCAGTATCTCTGGGTTTATTTCAAAGCCTCTGTTCAAATCAACATTATTTCATGGTCTAAGACAATATATGGATATGGAAATAAAAAAGGATGAGGATAGGAATACAGATATGCGTCTATCCGGATACCGTATTCTGCTTGCTGAGGATAATGAATTAAATGCGGAGATTGCACGAGAATTGCTGATGGATATAGGGATGGAGGTTGTGTGGGCAGAGGATGGACGAAGCTGTTTAAAGATGTTTGAAAAGTCACCTGTTGGATATTATGATGCTATCCTCATGGATCTTAGAATGCCGCATATGACTGGATATGAGGCTGCACAGGCGATTCGTACATCAAAGCATGCAGCTGCTGTATCAATACCTATTATCGCTATGACAGCAGATGCTTTTTCTGAAGATATTCAAAAATGCCTGCGTTGCGGAATGAATGCCCATATTGCAAAGCCAATCGATCTTCAGGTGCTTACAAGGCTCTTGAAGAAATATTTGGAAACCGGCAGTTAGACACGGGGATAGCATTGCTTAGTGAAGTGAATTACTAGGTGCTGTAAAAATATAATGCATGGAAATCCTGCAGTGGTGTTTTGGATTTCGTATGACCTCACTAGCGCCTGGAAATTAGATGCAACGTATAGAACATAAGAAAGGATACTGGGATGAAACATAAAAATTTGAAACTTACATCATTCACCGCTCTGGGAGAGGATGTCATACAGGTGGAAAATGAATTGCGGGAATATGCAAAAAACGGAATACAGCTATCCATTCAGGGGATGGTCATTGATGCAGCTGTACTTTCTTCCTTTTATGAATATATTATAGATTTGAACCGCAAGAAGATGAAGGAAAGTCAGCATAGAGGCATCCAGAAGGCTTTGCAAAGAAAATTAGAGGGAAAAGGAAATTATGGTCGGCCATCAATTGATTTGCCGAATGACTTTGAGGAACAAATAAGAAAACGTTTAGTTGACAGGGAGGCATTAAGTGAATACCAAAAAGAACTGAACATCAAGAGGTCTACCTTTTATCGGCATGCAAATCTTATCAAGCATGCAATCCTAATGGATGAGGCAGAACAGAATATTCAAAAGAAATAATGGGAAGACACGTCTTATGTACTTAACAGAATAAGGTAACACCTTCAATTCCATCCTTTCATATCATCGATTGATTATGCTATTTGCCTTTAAAATAATCAGCGGATAGCGTGGAGACTTCAAGAAATATTATATTTTAGAAGTTGAGCAGATTATGGAAAAGCGATTTCGTTGAGAATTTGAAATTTTATATAAGTAACGAAGCTTATTATACTATCAGGTTATTATTAGGTTTTAGAAAGTGAGTGAGTGATTGATCATGAGAGGTCTGAAGAAGATACGAGGGAGAAATCTTGTATGTGCAATCCTCTGTACGGGGATTACTGTTACAAATATAGCGGGGGTTCTGGCTGAGGAGTACAAGGAAGAGGACTCTTTTCTTTCTGAGGAGAAGATACCCGAGTCTAATGCAAACAAGCAACAAGACGCGGATAAGCTGAACGAGACATCGCAAACGGAGGATGCATCAACAGAAGCACCAGAGCATAAAGCTGACAATGTGTTATCCGAGATGCCGAAAAAGACTTTGGCAAAAGAAAATCTGGGAATGCAGATTACGACGGCAGTAATTAAAGATGATGCAGGTACGGAACAATCCTTGTTAGAAGGAAATGGCTTTTTTACCATTGATTATACGAAGTCGGTAACTTTGCATGTCAAAGTTCAAAGCACACTGAATTTAAAGAATAAAAGGGTGGAAATAAACGTTCCGGACGGTCTGATTGTCGTAGAGTATCCAAAACCAAATTCTATGACAGGCCTGGTAGCGAGTGTATCACCAGAAAATATCGAAGAGTTGAATAGTGATAACACCTATGGAAGCTATCGCCCTAAATCCGGTACGATTACCTATTCTCTTCGTGATACAGCAGAATATAGCAGCTTCAATATCATTTTGGCACCGGATACCACACTTTGGAATAAGAAACTTGGCGCAACGATGAAAAATCCATTAGAAGTCAGTGTTTATTCCGGACAAGGGGATGAACAAAGAGAATATCAGAAGGTTTCCGGAAAAGCTGTAATCGCAGGTGACAAGCTTACTTCTGGCCCTGTTATGACCTCTTGGGATTCAAAGAGAATAGTTCCTGCAGCAGCAAATACACCTTTTAAAATGCAGCAGATTCGTTTTCGCCCGGACAAAACCCGCTACAGCATGGGGATGTTCTTTCAAAAACTGGAGGTTACTATCGCGCTGCCGTACAATAGTACAAGGGGCACCTATGCGGAGTATGTGCGGACAGATTTTGATACAAAGGAATATGGCGATAACTGGATGGATCCTGTTCATCACAAGGATGAGCAGAAATTTCAATTTAATGAGAAAATCGACAATATCAATCATACTGTTACTTTGATCTGGGAAAACATGTATATTCCCCGGGATGATTATTTCACGCCTTATTTTCAATGGAAGGATGGAGAGCCTTGTGATGCTGAAGATAAAATTGAGTGGAGAAATCCGAATATTCAACTTATAAAGGCGGACGGAATAGGGACAGTTAATCCTACAGCAGTGGGTGGAACGATTACCTATGCAGACGGTCTTTATGAAACGACTGCGAATACTGTCAATATATTAAACAACGATTTTAATAAGGAAAATTTGGATCAATTCGAGGCCGGAAACGCGAGTGATATAAGGATGCAGGGAGCAAGCTCAGGCGATGGTATCTCTGGGAAATCAGGTATTGTCAGCGTCTATGATTCAGCGCCGGATATGGTCTATTTCCTTGGGCAGTTTCTTGTGTCTAACCAAGGGACAATGGAGAGTGAACCACAGACTGTGGAATTTATTTATCAGGACTCGGATGAACTTGGAGTAATTGCACAGCGAATTCCTGCTACCAGTGGGAATCCGATTGAGGTTTGGTATACGACGAACAAGACGTCAGAAACGAAATACTCCCATGCACTTACAAGTATCAACGGCTTTGCTTTGTTCACTGCTGAGATGGCAGGGCTCAAGAAGGACGAGTATTTCACCAATATACGCGCAAATGTCGGTGTTTATGATGCTAACTATATGGGCTATGTCGAGTCTCGAACAGCAGATCCGTCTTCCGCTTGTGCAGGAACATTGGGAAAGCTAAAAAAAGCCACGGAACCTAAAAATATCCCATCGTTTGTGACTATGAAAATGTACGATACGCAAACCCGTGATGAAACTGTTGTTCCAGCTACCTTCGACGCAAAATTTGTTTCAGCCAGTGAGAGCAATCAGGTGTCTCTTGCGCTGATAAATACAATAGAAAATGGCAAAAAAATTCCAGTATTGGATATACATTCCACGATTGCCGGAGAGACAGTTCAATTCAACGGTGTTATCGCCTCCACGGCGTATCCGTACTCAATTCATAGGCTGGTAATGGATACGGAAATCTATATCCGGTTACCAAAATCCATTAAGATAGAGAATTTGAAGCTTACCAGATTGGAAGGAAGTACGGCCGACCGCGTCCTGTTAGGGGATGGTACGCCAGAGACTGGAAAGGTAAAAAGTGCTCCATTGCAGGAAAAGACGGATTATACTATTCTTGATAGTGAATGCGCGAATGATTACAGAATGTACAAAATTTCATTTGAGAGTGGCAAGGCTCCGGTCGGCTGGTTTACGCAGAATCTGGGACAGTATCAGATTGGTCTGTCTTTCGATATGAAAATTGATAAGGTTGCGGATGCCATGGCCCTGGATATGCGGAACTGTGTGCGAATAAAAAGTGCATCTCTGGCATCTGATAAGGCCGGTGGTACGCAGAGTGAATATATACAGTCAGATACCGATGATTGGGATGGCGATGCGGATACAACAGAGAAATTTTGTACCTTTAATAAAAATGCTGATGATACAAAGTTATCAATCGTAGCGGCGCGTCTTGGTCTGAGCTTTGGCTTTGGCGCAAAGCTGTCTGAGGGTGATTCTGCTGATATCAGCGATAAAGGATATGCCAATTATGAGATAGATAAGAAAATTGAGTTTTTAAAAGAAGATACTCATAGCATTGATTTTCGGTTTACTGCCAAAAACGAAACCGGCAGACCATTTGGTGAGGAAGACGCAAAAGCCTTTTATTATTATATTCCAGTACCCAAGAAGGGGGACAACTGGGATACCCATATTCAGGACAAGCCGTTTGAATTTAATATGAAAATGAGTGGACCTGCTACGATGATAGGAAGCTCTCAAAGTGATTTACAGGTGCAGTATAGTACAACGGTTGATTCCAAAGCAGCGATAGGTGATCCACTCTATTATAATAATAAAGATAATTATGTAGATGCAGATAAAATATCAGATTGGTCTACAGTAAAAATGCTTCGTATCAGCGCGAAGGATACGGTCACAGAAATACCAAATAATGCAGAAATAAAAATCTATCTGCATTATGAAGCAGAAAAGGCAACATCAGCTTTGGTGGGGAGTGTTGTTAATTTCGGGCCTTGCGGGTATACGCCGTATACAGTAGGTAATGAAGAAAACGGTGGACATATGCCTTTGCCGCATATACAAGCGGAGTTCCAGACAGGAATCATTGAAGGAAAGATTTTTGTAGACAGGAATTTCAATGGCGTTTATGATGAGGATACGGACGAGCTTTACAAAGGTGATGTAAAGATAGAAGCGCCTCATCAGAATGCAGTGGGAAGTGACGATACAGAAAGTCATGAAACAACTGCGAAGAACGGAACTTTTAAATTTACCGGACGCCGAGCTGATACTTACCATGTGAAAATTACAAACCCCGGGAATACTGATATAAATAGCGCATATCCTTTGAAGTTCTCGTTGCCGGAAGATGGGATATTTAAAGAAGACGGCAACAACAATAGTGCTACAGGCACCATTGTTGTTAACTGTGACGAGGAAAATCTCAAAAAGAATACGAATTTATCGATTGGGCTTCAAGCGCCTCACACGATTACTTTCAAAGCAGAAAATGCTACGATCAGTAAGGCAAGTATAAAGGTATGGCACAAAAATACGGTTGAGACGATTCCAACTGTTAAAGAAGCAGATGGCTGGCGTTTTGATGGTCAATGGTCTGATGCCGATAATAAAGTATATAGTACCGAGGAGCTCAAAGAATTGCCGATCATGAAGGATAGGATGTTTACCGCTCTGATAAACAAGCTTTACACCGTACGTTATGATAGTAATGGTGGCACTGGCGATGTGCCGGGATCCTCTGCGCACATTGCCAATGAATCTGTTCCAATAGCGGCAAAGCCGGACAATTTGAAAAGAGAAGGAGCAATCTTTGCCGGTTGGAGTAAGGAAAAAATATCCTCACCGTTATCAGCGGATGCTTCACAAGAGGTCATTAACAAAATTATTATTGATGATGTGCTTTCGATGCCGGAAAAGGACCTTACGCTTTATGCGGTATGGGCAATCGATGGAAATGGTAATGGAAATCCTGACTATAATGATGATGCTGTACGCGTTCGATACCATGACGCTGCTTCTGATCGTAAAGATGTGATTTGTCCTCATTATCATGTAGCAGGTGAGAAAGTACAGCTATCCTCAACTGCTAAGGATATTGCAGGTAAGCAGATAGAGCATGATGAATCAGGGAGCGCGGAAGGGACATCTGGAAGCTTTACCTTTGAAAACGGGAATCATATTTTTGTGGGATGGAGTATTAAACCGACTCTTGATACGATTATTACAAATTCAAGGGAATATGAAACGCTGAAAGACAGCATACAGACAGAAGTAACGATGCTGGAAACGGATGCTGCAGATCCAGATGGAAATACCAATGTTTACGCCGTGTGGGCTGCTGATAGCAACAATAATGGAATAGCAGACTATCTGGAGGAACATCAGCTGGTATATGATGCTAATGTCATCGAAGGTAACGTTGAAAATATGCCTACCAATGACAACAAGATTTATTTACCAGGTAATAAGGCCTCATTGAGCGAAACAGTGCCAAGTCACAGTGAGGTGAATGGCAAGAAGGTAGTATTCCTCGGCTGGACAACAACACAGAGTCCTCATATCTGCGAACGGACTCATACACCTATAGAAACAATTAAAAAAGTTACCTTTGGTAATGAAAACGTTACGGTTTATGCAGCCTGGGGCTATGATGAGAATGGCAACGGTACAGCTGATGTACTGGAGACATATTCTTTGAAGTATGATTTGAATGATGGTGATGGAACTACACCGGCAGAGAAAAATGGCATCAAACATGGTGAGAGTATTGCTATAACAGAGGAGAAGGGCTTTACACGTAATGCGAGAGAAATTTTTGTCGGCTGGAGTCGCCAGCCATACAGCGCAGCGTTTACTGCAGAACAAAAGGCCGACATAGAAAACGTATTGATTAGCGGAAACACTATCGTCATGGGTACTGAAAATGTAACACTTTATGCAGTTTGGGCAGAAGATCGCAATGGAAATAACCAGGCAGATTATACGGAGGCACTCTCACAGCTGTTATATTCAGAAAATGCTCTTAACGATGGAATCGTTCAGAACACGCCGAAGGATATTAACAAATATTTGCCGAAAGAGAAGGCGATACTATCAGACGAAAAGCCAATGCATAGTAAGGTAGATGGAAAGGCTGTTGTTTTCATTGGCTGGACAACAAAGGAAAACAATAAAATCTATCAATGGAATGATTGTGAATTGGAAACAATCACGGAGATTATATTTGGAAAAGAAAATATAACAGTTTATGCGGCCTGGGGATTTGATGAAGATGGTAATGGAACGGCCGATGTACTGGAGGACTGGGGAGTCATTTCCTATGATTTGGCCGGTGGAATATCTCCGGATGGCATTGAGAAATATGATGAGGAAGTTATTAAAATTGGTAAAACGCATATGGTTAAGACAGCTCCGATGAAAGAAGGGTATAAATTCATTGGTTGGAAGTATAAAGATAAAGTGTATCAACCAGGTGACAGCATAGAGGTGAAGGCTCAGACAGCTTCTATGAAGCTGATTGCCGAGTGGAAAGGTGGTAATCTGACAATATCTAATCTTGTAGATGGATCTAAGGGAGATACGAAAAAGGATTTCCATTTTCGAGTATACCTTCAGGATACAAAAATTAACGGATCGTTCGGTGATATAAGCTTCAAGAGTGGTGTGTCAGACGAATTTACTCTGAAGCATGGGGAACGTAAGTCTGCCATAAATCTTCCGTTAGGAACAGCGTATGAAGTTGTTGAGGTTGAAAGTAATCAGGATGGTTATATCACAACCTCAAAAGGTGCGAAAGGCAAGATTACAACGAATGCTTCTACAGTGAAGTTCCTTAATACGAAGAACAGTACGCCAACAGAGCCTGAGGTTAAAACCGGAAGTCTGATGATTTCCAATACAGTAGCCGGAAATGAAGAAGAAAAGAAAAAGGACTTTACATTTACCGTGACTCTGAGTGATAAGAGAATCACGGGTGTTTATGGAGACATGAGATTTAAGCAGGGTGTAGGGAGCATTGTTTTAAAGCATGAAGAGAGTATTACTGCTAAAGGTCTTCCTTCCGGAATTCGCTATACAGTAGAGGATACCGATAACAACAAAGCCTACAAGGTGGAAAAATCGGGAGAAACTGGAATCATTAAGGAGGGAGAAATAGCTTTTGCCAAGTTTTTGTATTACAGAAAGGATAGTGTTGATATCAATGAGGGGGTAAAGGATAATATAACAAGTCCTTCCTGGCAGAATGAAAAGGATAATGATTTGAAGTCTTCGGTGAATGTGAATACACCAGGGACAAAGACAAAAGAAGTACCGGAAACCGGAGATAAATTCAACAGATCGCTTTGGGTGTTACTCTTAGTAGCTTCAGGTATAGTGATTTCTATTTTAACAGCCTCAAAAAAAAGAAAAGGAACACACGGTAAATAAATAATGGCGAGCTTGATGCGTTAGCGTCAGCTCGCCGCTTTTATTCTGAAAATGGTTATTAGGGAGACACTGTAATCATGAAGTAGTCTTCCTTAAAATGATATCAAGTGGCTATCTGTATAAAGCTATACTTCAAAATGCTTTTGAATGTTTTCTAAAACATTCTGATTTGGAAAGAATGTGAAGAAATCGCAAGTTGTTTCTTACGCTGTGTAAGGAATAGAAAAAAGCCCTGAACAACAGGGCTTCTATAATATTCTGGCGCACCCGACAGGGATCGAACCTGCAACCGTCAGAATCGGAATCTGATACTCTATCCAATTGAGCTACGGGCACATCATTTGCAGGATTTATTATATCATAAAATAAAGGGAACGGCTACTTAAAATTTCTATTTCGATATCATTCTGGGACCACACACGATCTGTCCTAATTGAAATGCTGTATTATAGCACATCCTGTGTTTACAGCTTATAGTATATCCCACAGCGAATGGATTTAGACAAATGGTGGGAAAGGGGATTGATCAAGACGTAAAGCATTGCAAATTTTATGCAGGGAAAAATCCATTTGCCTGTTCTCTTTGATTTTCAGGTATTTCGTAATAGACACAGCTTCTGATGCTTCATATCTGAGCATTTGCTTGTCCTTAAACATATCCATCATTCATTGAACAC
>OGFC01000696.1_pt1 | contig 27682 bp, 21 predicted proteins | sample 1570841 | NCBI WGS metagenome assembly OGFC01 (sample SAMEA2582137, study PRJEB24529) | metagenome | biome: Human gut stool | place: China | collected 2011 | reverse complement strand
CGCTTCTTTTATTTTACCGGAAACGTGCGGGACAGAGCATTATTTTGCACTGTTGGTTAAAGCCCGGGAAAAGTTTCTGACCAAATATCCGGGAAATAAAACTGCCGAAGAACTTGTCGCGATGTCACATCACGAAGAGGAGTTATACCGCAAGTATAAAGAGTTCTACGGCTATGTATTTTATATAGCTAAAAAGATAACGCTATGATTCGTTTAAATATGTATGGTTGGAACGACCGGTTGAACCAACTAAAACAAGAATCGGCATATAATACATTGTCTCACGGACGGATAGCCATCGTGCATCGCACCTGTTACGAGGTTGTATCCGAAAGCGGACTGTACCAATGCGAGTTGACGGGAAATATGATGTATGGGAAATCTGACTTTGAACTGCCCTGTACAGGCGACTGGGTACTGTTTCAACCATTCGACGATAGCAAAGGCATTATCGTCGGTATGTTGCCTCGTGAACGGACTTTATACCGCAAGAGAAATGGAACGGTAGCTGGAAAACAGGCAATTGCTTCGTATGTTGATAAGGCGTTTATCGTGCAGAGTCTCGATGATAATTTCAATATACGCAGGGTGGAACGTTTCATGGTTCAGATATTGGAAGAAAACATCCATCCCGTATTGATACTCAATAAGGCTGATTTACCTTTTGATAAACAGGAGACAGAGGAAGCAATCAGGCACCTTACCCGTAGGATGCCGGTGTTTTTCACAAGTATCCATCACCCTGAAACGGTCTCCCGGTTACGGGATTCCATATCGGAAGGCGAAACGGTTGTCTTTGTTGGTTCTTCGGGGGTAGGGAAGAGTTCTCTTGTTAATGCACTTTGTGAAAGGTCGGTGCTGCTGACGTCGGATATAAGTCAGTCCACCGGAAAAGGACGGCATACTTCCACCCGGCGGGAAATGGTCTTGATGGACGGATCAGGTGTTTTAATCGATACTCCGGGTATCCGTGAGTTTGGATTGACTGTAGATAATCCCGATTCATTAGCCGAAATGCTGGAAATCTCCAACTATGCAGAATCGTGCCGTTTCAAGGATTGCACACATACCAACGAACCCGGCTGTGCTGTTCTAAAAGCAGTCGCAGAAGGTTTGCTGGACATCAAAGTGTATGAAAGCTATCTGAAACTAAAGCGTGAAGCCTGGCATTTCTCCGCTTCCGAGCATGAAAAACGTAAAAAGGAAAAATCCTTTACAAAGCTCGTGGAAGAAGTGAAGAGGCACAAGGCTGATTCCTGATTTTATATTTATGGTGCAGGGGTCTTTGGATTCCTGCACTGTATTATATTTGTATCCATATTTTATATTTTTTGGCAAGTAGGACAGTAGTAAACGGCTCCGCCGCCGTTAGATGTATCTTTAATAATAGAATTACCACATCTTGGACATGGATTATTCAATGTATTTCTGGACAAAATGGTTTTATAGTTTCCATGTTTGCCGAACAGGTCTGTTTCGGTATCTCTTCCGCCTTGAAGAACCATACTCTTTAAGGTCGTTTTGATCGATTGTAATAAGGCCGATTTATCGGTATCTGTCAATGAACTTATTTCCCTTTTAGGATTAATTTTTGCATTGAACAGTATGTCTTGCAATACTCCGTTTCCCAAACCGGGAATACGTTGTTCTGCAGCCAACAACATTTTAACCGATAATTTAGGCTTTAAACCAACAAATAGCTTCTCAAAATAAGAATCATTGAATTCGCTATTTAGCGGAGAGATGCTTTCTGCGCTTTTTTTGTAATATACTTCGTCATATATTCCGGTATATGCAGCTATCACTCCAAACATACCTACGGTAAAAGCAAGATAGGTATTATCATCAAGCGTAAGCAATAGTTGATAATTATCCGGCATCTTGCCCGATATTGTACCGTATTTCAGGTTTGTTCCATCTCCGAAACTGATTTTTGTGCCTTTATCCAATATTATATCTACATACATACCAAAACTTTCGGAAGATTTGATTTCTCTCCCGGTAAGTAGTTTGCCATAAGTGAGGGGATCGCCATAATAGAATGTATTCTTATGATATTTTGTGGCATTGAATACTTCTGTGATAACTCTATCTTTTAAGGCAACATCGATCTGCTTCGCTAATGTTTGATTTTCCGGTAATTCTTTCATGGTATTATTTCTTTATTATTTTTTCAATAGGAATATATATTTCTGTCAATGGGTTATTATAGTCTTCCTCTATCGGAGTCTTAATATATAACTCGAAACTTAGTGTGTTTTTCTGTCGATATTCACTCTGTGGAAGCCATGTTAAGTAAATGTATCTATATAAATCGGGTAAAGAGGAATAATCGCCTTCATATTTGAATACCGCATAATGTCCGGCAGGTATTTCCATCATTCCGAATTTGCCTTTTGCCTTCACTTTTTGATTAACAGTAAGTCCGATAAGAAAGCGGCAATTGCTATAAGCAGTAATAAGCGGGTCATCCATACTCACGCTTATAAATCTGTTTTCAGGACTTTTTGTAATATTGCTTTCTGCAAAAGATAGTAGTTCTTTCCATATATCCTTATAGGCTTTCATCGTAGAACACGTATTATCAATGGTTCTATAAATCATACTTAAACTACTAATCTTCTTAATTTGAGGTAATCTTTTTTCTGAAAGTATGGGTGCTTCATTATAGGGCTGTTGTTTGTATTGCTGTTTATAATCTGATGGAGACAACCCAAAGTGTTTCTTGAACGCTTTGGATAGGCTATGTTTGGTTTGATAGTTAGTTTGCAGCACGATGTTGTTCAGAGAAAGGTTTGCTGTCAAAAGCAGATGTGCGATATATTCCAAACGAATACGCTGGATATAAACTCCTATGCTTTCGCCGGTGTACTCTTTAAATATACGCAGGAAATGGAACTTTGATAGTCCGGCAATTTTGGATAATTGTTCGGTATTGAGCATATCAAACAAATGGCTGTTGATATAAACCTTTATCCGATTTATTATTTCATTATAAATATTTTCAGTGTCAATCTTTTGCTTCCATCGTTTAAGGGTAGGTAATCTTTTGTTAAGAACAGTTCGAAGTTCATTCGGTGTATATTGGGTATGAACATGATTATTGAAAAGATCAGTATTCTCAACCCATACATCAATTACTTTTTTCATTGAATAATCCACTGTGTATTGCCCATTTTGATAACAGTAGACACAATATTCATCACATTTCGTTTGATCGCCATTAGTCCCAAGAAGTTCTTCCTGATTTATATCTAATGGCATTCCGCAACTTTGGCAATATCTCTTTTCTATTTCCAACTCCATAATTAACTATTCGAATTATATCATGCAAATATAGAGAAGATATATCCGGAAAGGTTGTCCGGTGTTGCTATCTTGTATAAGACGTACAGTGTATAACCAATTAACCTATTCTTTTTTTGTAAATGCCGATCTTTATTGCGTACTTTGCGTAAAAGGTATTACTTCAATCAGATGAATTATGGCAAAGCTTTATCCTATCGGTATACAGAATTTTGAGAGTCTTCGTCAGGACGGATATATCTATGTTGACAAAACAGAGCTGATTTATCAATTAGTGAAAACTGGACGCTATTATTTTCTGAGTCGTCCACGCCGTTTTGGGAAAAGCTTGCTTATTTCTACTTTGGAAGCTTATTTTCTGGGGAAAAAGGAGTTATTTGAAGGGTTGGCTATCGAAAAGCTGGAAAAAGATTGGTTGGAATATCCTGTACTTCACTTAGATTTGAATGCTGAAAAATTCGATAGTCCTGAACGTCTCGATGCTTTGTTAAGCAATCAGTTGACACAGTGGGAAGATCTTTATGGCCGTGGAAAAGATGAAACAACACTTTCGCTTCGCTTTAAAGGAGTAATCCGAAGGGCAGCCAAACAGACCGGGCAACGTGTTGTAATTTTGATTGACGAATACGATAAGCCGATGTTACAGGCATTGGATAATGATGAACTACAAGAGATATATCGTGATACTTTGAAAGCTTTTTATGGTGTGATGAAGAGTATGGACGGGGATATCAAGTTTGCTTTCTTAACAGGGGTAACCAAGTTTGGGAAAGTGAGTGTGTTCAGCGATCTGAATAATTTGGACGATATTTCGATGAAAGGACCTTTTGCTTCTATTTGCGGCATTACAGAAGAGGAATTGCACGAATATTTTGATGAAGATATTAAAGCTCTTGCTTCATCTCTTTCCTTAACAAATGAAGAAGCTTGTACTGAATTAAAAGGATGTTATGACGGTTATCATTTTGTGCCGAATGGTCCCGGTATGTATAATCCTTTCAGTTTGCTTAATACCTTTAAGTATTTGCAGTTTGGTAGTTACTGGTTTGAAACAGGTACACCAACCTATCTGGTAAAATTGTTAAAACACTCTCATTATAACTTGTATAACATGGCGCATACGGAAACGGATGCCGATGTTTTGAATAGCATTGACTCCACATCTGTTAACCCAATACCCGTGATTTATCAGAGTGGATATCTGACAATCAAAGGATATGATCGTGAATTTGGTATTTATCGTCTGGGATTTCCTAATCGTGAAGTGGAGGAGGGCTTTATGAAATATTTGCTTCCTTTCTATGCCAATACGGATAAAGTCGATTCTTCTTTCCATATTCAGAAGTTTGTTCGTGAGATACGTTCCGGCGATTATGATTCCTTCTTCCGCCGTCTGCAAAGTTTTTTTGTCGATACTCCTTATGAGTTGGTTCGTGATTTGGAGTTACATTATCAGAATGTCCTGTTTATTGTGTTCAAATTGATTGGTTTCTATGTAAAAGTAGAATACCATACTTCAGAAGGCCGTATCGACCAGGTATTGCAAACGGATCGTTTCATTTACTTGATGGAATTCAAACTGAACGGAACAGCAGACGAGGCTTTACGCCAGATCAATGAAAAAGGCTATGCACTTCCTTTTGCTTCCGATCCCCGCCAATTGTTCAAGATAGGAGTGAATTTCAGTGCAAAGACTCGTAATATAGAGGAGTGGAAAATAGAATAACTATCATGTGGTATTTAATACACTCATTCCGATATGGCTCTTATTGCATCCGTCAATAGTTCTGGGTATTACTCTAATTTCATTTAATCCTCCATTTCCTTATTTCGGGTAACAATTGTTTGTTAATCCCTATTTTTATCGGTGGTCAGCGGATTTAGCGTATTCCACAATGATACTGCTTTGTTTGTACGATAGATATTCTCAGCCATTACTCCGAATAGGGCACATGTCATTGGAGGATATTTTTTCTGCAAGTATAAGTAATTTACCTGTTTCTTTGTCCTCTAATTTCTGGATAATGGCAATAATACATTTGCATGACTGGTGATAGTTGTATCCGGTATTTCTTTAAGCATTTTGATAACGCTTTCACTCCACTCTGGAGGTAAATTGAGATCCTGATATGTGAAAACATAGTCAGGTTGAAAGTTTTCGACTAATTTTTGTACTTCTCTTGTTATGGTCATGAACTTATTTCCTTGTTTTACAGATGCAAAGATAATAAATATTCCAGTTTTTACGCCATGAAACTGGAGTTTGTGTATTGTTTTATCCCTATTTTTTTAGACATGCCTACTTTAGAATAGGATAAGTTTTATTCTGTCGGTAAAACGATAAGTATGAATTTTTGTTTTGTGTGTAAAACAAAAATAGATTATCTTTGTATTGTGACTAGAATGAAAACAGGAAGATATGGACAAAAATATTTTGAAAACGGTTATCGCCGACAATCAAGTGGAAGTCCCCAAATATAAGGTGATTCCACGAAATTTTACTTTCGAGGAGTTTGGAAACTATGTTTTTGTGGGTATTCGGCGAGCGGGAAAGTCTTACTTGTTATATCAACGGATGCAGCAACTACTAGCACAAGGTGTACAGTGGGATGAAATGCTTTATATCAATTTTGAAGATGAACGTCTTACCGGAATGAAAGCAGAAGATTTAAATCTGTTGTTGGAGGTTCATTTAGAAATGTATGGAAAGAAACCTATCCTGTTTTTGGACGAAGTACAAAACGTTTCTGGATGGGAAAAATTTGCCCGTCGTATGGCTGATACCAAACATCGGGTTTATATTACTGGAAGCAATGCCAAAATGTTAAGTCAAGATATTCAGACAACTTTAGGTGGACGTTATATTCCTATTGATGTTTATCCGTACTCTTTTAAAGAGTTTTTGACGGCAAACAATGTTCCTGCTACTACCAATCATCTGTTGTCTACGGAAGGCAAAGCCGAAGTATTACGAAAATTCAATGACTATTTCTATTTTGGCGGATTCCCGGAAGGTGCTGAATTTTTGGTTAAACGGGATTACTTGACCAGTGTTTACCAAAAAATCTATTTGGGAGATATTGCAGCCCGTCATACGGTAGATAACACATTCGCTTTACGTATCATGTTCAAGAAATTGGCTGAAAGTGTCAAACAACCTTTATCATTTACCCGGATAGCAAATATTGTATCATCAACCGGAGCAAAGGTCGGAACGCAGACAGTTATTAACTACATGGAATACGCTAGAGATGCGTGGCTTATCAATCCTATACAGAATATAGCGGGGAAATTGGTTGATAAGGAAACTTCTCCCAAGTACTATTTCACAGATAATGGCATTCTGAACCTTTTTTTATTGGATGGGAATACTTCTTTATTGGAGAATATGGTAGCCGTAAATCTACTGCGTAAATATGGACGAAATGATGCTGTTTATTTTTATAATCAGGGTATTGAGGTTGACTTCTATATTCCCGACGATTACACAGGGATTCAGGTTTGTTACAATCTCGACAATAGCGATGGTACATTTGACCGGGAAATAAAAGCCTTGCTAAAAATTACCGAAGTTTTGGAATGTAAGAAACTATTGCTTATTACCCGCGATACGGAACGAACGATAGAAATGAGCGGAAAAACAATTGAAGTCCTTCCGATATGGAAATGGCTTTTAAATTTGTAAGGAATTTTCATATATCAGGCTGGAAGAAGATTGGTATAAATATTTTGTGCTACACCAGGCAATCTACAGGGGTGGCAAATAAAACGGTTATCTGTTTCCTTTTGCTTCTGATTCTGATTCCCGTTAATTCTTCAAGATTGGCTGTGAAATCTTTCTATATCTTCATGTAGCCAAAACGTATAAATATGTTTGTCCTATCCGACTATAGGGGAGCTCTTTAGAATATGTTTTTCCATCCATTCTTTTCTGTAAGTGTTCGAGTTTAAAAGCTGTATCGAATGCCTCAATTGAAATGGGAACAATTATTTTCCTCTTTCTAGATGATTCTTTCAATATTTTTTTAGTAAATTTGTGGTAATGGTGTTAGAGGAAATAATCTTTTAATCTTTACTACAATGCAATCCTTATTCGAGCAATTAAAAATAGAAAAGATCTATGAACGTCTTTTTCCAGAGAAAAAGAAAGGATTGGCTGTAATCTGGTTGTATGAACGGGTGAAGAATGGAGAATTTGAACATGGGATTTTTAAGGAAAAAGATATACATCGGGCTTTTGAAGCTGTAAGTCTTATCGAACGTGAACCTATACGGTTACAATGGGTAACTTATACAGCTTATATTTTAGAGCTACAGGAGTTTTATCTTATATATAATGATGAAAATCAGACCTATATGTTTACTGATTTCGGTTTTCAGATATGTGATAAGATACATCGCCTAATATCTCAGCGCTTTAATCCCACCTTTATTGAAATAACCTGTGAGGAACTATATGAGAAGCTTGAAATTGCCGTCACAGAAGAACAAATAAAAAATTGGCTCACAGTCGACTTGTTCAAGTCTCGAACTCTTTTATTGGAACAAGTTGACTATCTTAATCAACAGATTGACCGTTCCGTAACAGCTTTAAGTGAAAAAGCTAAAAGGCGTAAAGAAACTTTGCTCGTAGCTTTACAGGATATAGAAAAGCAAATTGATACCATACGTCAGCAAAACAGGGAATTAAGAGCTGCTTTCCGGGAAACTGACCGGATGAATGATATTCTTATTTCACATCCGGTACGTGATGGGAGTGAAGAAGTAGATGATCTCATTAGCGAGGCCGTTTCTTATTTTGAAGGTATTCATCTCCGTTTAGCAATGGTAGATTCACGTATTGATAAAATACAGCCTAAAATAAAACAGTTTTTTGCCTCTCTCAACCGAGATATATTTAATACCAAAGTCGAGAAATTTTTGTATTTCTTGCTGGAAAAAAGCCATGTAACAGATAAACAGATACAGTTTCCTTTTCCCTATGACGGAAAAATTCAATTGGCAGATTCATTTCCCGTTTTTACCTCTGTAGATAGGCCAGAAAATCTTTTCCCGCCAGAACGTAAACAGCGTTCCGAATACAAAAAAGACCCGCAAAAAGAACAAGAAGCATATCGGAAAGGTCATGTGCAAATGATGCGCCAGATTCATATCCAATGGTGGCTAGAGTTTATTCGTCGGAAATCTTTGGAAACCGATATCATACATCTTTCTGAAATATTTTTCTACATTCTGGAAAAACATGATAACGATTTGCAGCTCGCTATACAGGTGATTGACCAGAGTATTAAAAAATATAAGGAAGATCCATATTGGGAAATACAGATTGATACAAGTAAAAAAATAGATAATCCCAGTTCAAAACATACAATATCTGATATATGGATGAAACGCAAATAACTCAAAAATATGACTTCCTCGAATGTGAAGACGGTGCAGTACTGTTTTCACAGTTGGTAGATGCTCTGAAAAGAGGTGCTCATATACAATTTGAAGGAGATAAGGCACTTTTTCTTTATCTAAATAAATATGTAGATAATCTGACAGCCTATTTCAAACGACACGAGAACATAACTATTGTTCCAGCCGGTAGTGGAAACGAATTTTATTATTTCCCGCTCTATCACCCTGTATCAAGAAGTAATTATTCCGTTGAGCGGTCGTCTTTACCCAAAGAACATATTCTTATAGCCTTGCTGCTGTACAAAGCTTATTATATCGATCACAATATAGAATTAACTTCCGTAAAAAAGTTTGTTGCTCTGATTCGCGTAGATATGCCTGATCTCAAGAAGCATGTGCAACGTCTACTTGTCAAGACAAAAGGCTCCAAAGAACGTTTTACTGAATCAAATGATGCTCGTATTGATCAAGAAGTACAACGTGCATTCAGGAATTTCTATAAGCTAAGATGGATTGATTTGAAAGAAGACGATTTTACCATTCTCCCTGCATTTCAGCGTATAACACGGGAATTTGCTGATTATATTAATTATATTGACAAATGGCTTAAAGAAGAATAAATATGAAAAAATATCCTCGTATTTACAGTTTGTCTACTGTAGGTATCATACACCATCAGGAAAATGATTACATTTTTCATCCCGCTCGTACTGATTTTATTGGTGACAGCGGTTCTGGTAAAAGTATCATAGCCGATTTACTGCAACTTATATTTGTAGGGGCTTCCGCTTTCCGTTCTGCAACCATTCCGGTTCAGGGTAAACGGGAACCTGATGGCCTCGTTTTGCGATCACCTGGTAAATCATTGGATTATGGATATGCATTTGTAAATATAGAAGTTGCCGATGGACAATTTATTACAGCAGGAGCTTATCTTGAAAGTACTTCCAAAGCCACACGCCCTTTTGTTGTACAGGCTGGGCTTGCTATTGAACAAGGTGAGTTTTCCCCTATGACGAAACCCCTTTATGCTGCCGATTTTCAGGATGACGAATGTATTATTCCATTAGAGGATATTATTGAATACATGGAGGAAAAAAACTTAATTTTTAAGGATTGGCAACGGATTTCTTTTTTTCATAAAGTACTCTATAAAAATAAAATACTACCACTTGACCTTACCGATAAAGATAAAGTACTAAAAGATTATGCGAAGATAATTCAGTCATTTTCGAGGGGGAAAGAACTTGATACTACAAGAAGTTCCAGCTTGTTGGATTTTTTATTCGGGCAGGAAAAAGGAAAAGACTTAGGGACTAAATACAAGTCAATTGTAGAAGAAATAGAAAAAAATGCGGTGGACTATGGAAAAAATAACGATGAGATTGTTTTGTTGACACAGAAATGCTTTCAAGTTAGTGATCTATATAAGGTGTTGATAGAAAAAAAGGAAGCAGAAAAAAAATATCTTACTTCCCAATATGTGTTTTTGCTAAGAGACTATAATTCAAATAAAGAAAATCTCAAAAAAGAAGTCTATACATTTTTACAAGCCCAGGAAGATCTATCAGGATTACAAGTATTGGTCCGGTCCGAGTTAGAAGAGGCCCAAAGAAGTCGCGATAAGAAAGAGTCAGCTTATGAAGAAATAAGTGATATTTATAATGAATGGCGACAAAAGAAAAGTTTGCTGGATAATGCTAACAAAATGATTGAACAGTTAAACATTCTTCCTGGAGACTTAGCTGTCTGTTATGAACAATACAGAACTCAAAAAAAGGAATACATTTACTATAAAGAATTGAAGGACAAATTAGTTGGCTCACGTGTGATTGATCTTTTTATAAATTCAGGCTGGAAAGGCGGATTAGCTGCAGGAAATAGTTTTTACCTCCAAAAAACAGATGAATTACGTAACCGTTTATTACAATTGCACATGGTAGAGCAGTTCCACGATATAAATAATCCTAATTCACTTATACGTTGGGCTTTATCGTTGCAACGTAATTTTACAAAAGAAGAAGAAAGCCTAATTTATCATTTTCAGAAGTATGGGATGAATAAACCTAATCATCCTAAACCGCTTGACCGTTATGTTTGCTCCCCGGAAGAATTATTAAAAAATACAAATATAGAACCTGATGCAGAAGGATTCTGGATAAGCCTCGGTGGAATAAACGAGTTTGTAAATTACGTAACAGAAAAACAGCAAAGTCTCAATAATGATCGAGAGACGATTTTGCAATATTTTCAATCGCAGGTGGCTAATATAGAACAGGAGAAAAAAACAATTGAAGAAGAATTAGAACTGTGGAAAAAGCTATATGATATAGTAAATACCCTTGATGCACCTGCTCGTTCAGTAGATATATTTTTCCATAAGCCCGAAATAAAGAAATTTCAGGAAATAGAGGTTTTAAATATCTCTCCCGAACAAATGGAGCAGTCTGTTAAGAGCTTAGCAACAAAAGACTTAATAGAACAGTCCGTAAAAAATGCGAAAGAAGAACAAACATTACTGTACAACCAATTTATGCAGCTTAAAAATATAGTTGAAATATTCCCTGATCTTATACAAAAAGCTACCAGTTTATTAATTTCGATATCAAAGAAAATAAAACCGTATGAAGTAGAGTGGAACACTATTTTGCAGGAACAAACTATTCAAGCTTATAAAGAAGATGATTATATAAATGCAGATAATAAAACTGAGTTTTTTAAGGATGAATTGACCATTTTAAGTAACACTTTGAATAAATGCGATGAATTAATACAGTTGATGACGAATATAGAAAATCAAGAGAACCACCTGAATATGATTGAAACTGAATATATATCACTTTATACGGAATTACCTACCATTGATAGTTTTCCAGCAGTAAGCAGAGAGTCGGTAGAAGAAGCAAAAGTGTTTTATTACCAAAGGAACACCACCTACATTGATCAGTATACTAATATGGTAAAAGGTTTCATACCAAATGAACAATATAAATTTGAAACTAACCATGATTTTAAGGAATTAATAGCTAATTTGTTGCCTGACTTATTCCCCGAAGATATGATTATTGAAGAGGAAGTCGTCGGTAGAATTAAGAAAAGGCTCGAAGATATTAATGAAAAAAACAGGGAACTGAATAGTAAAAAAATAGGTAAAATCCAGGATTTATTAACCGAAGTGAAACGACAAGTTGAAGCACAATGGGATGAGATTCGTCGTATAAATCGTTTCTTTACGAGTAGTAAAAAGAAGATATCTGGTGCATATAATATGAAACTCGAAAAAACGGATTCTTTACAGTTTCCTGTTAGCTGGTTAAGCCAATTTAAACATAAGACAACTTTAGATAATATGACAGATATGTTCGATGTCTCCATTTTGAACGAATTAAATACACAAGTATCTATTCGTGAGAAAATTATGAAAGCTTTTTGTGAAATAACCAATAATAATTCCAATGACATAACGTTAGAAGACTTACTGAATCCTAATTCATATATAGAACTGAGCCTTGATATGAAAAATCGTGCCGGACGAAATAATAAAGGAAGTACTGGGCAGACGTATGCTGCCATTGCTCTGTTGTGTATAGCTCGTCTCTCTATTGTCGGTAACAAAAATAATGCACAAGAAGATGGATTACGATTTATGCCCATTGATGAGGCAGAAGGATTAGGTAGTAATTTTGACCTGTTGAGTGATATTGCCGAAGAGTATGATTATCAGATACTTACTTTTTCAATTAATCCATTGGGGAAATATAACGAACAGCATGTATATATCCTTAACCGTAATCCAGATGTAGAAGAAGAAGTAAATTATGCTCCGATAGAGATACGTAGCCGAAATGATATTGATCCGGAATTGGCAAATTTTATAAATGTAAATGACTATGGAAGCTGAATTGACCTGGCGAACACTCACTGCAATGTATTCTCTTTACGAGGGGAACAAAATATCAGCGACAAAAAAAGGTGATAACAAGTTCCGGAACTTGATAAGTAGAAAGTTGGTGCAATATCAGCCAGGTAATCATAATTATTTGATTAAAAGTGAAAAGTACGATGCTTATTTTGCTAAACGCTACTTGGAAGATTATTTGGAATATGACCGTTTTCTGAAGTCTGTACAACCGGATGTAACTGGTCGACAAACATATACAGTTAATGATATCCGTTCTTTACAGTTTATTGCAGATAACAGGGAGCAAATTCGGAGTTCCCTTACGACCCGACATACATTTAGTGAAGACTTCTTTGAACATGGTGGAAGCAAGCATCTTGATACTTATCAAAGTCTGAACGATTTGGTACTTTCTATCTTGGGAGTAGAGGATTATCCTCTGGAAGATCCAAAAATGCATCAGTGGAGATTCGTTGTAGATGTTGGTGAACCGCGTTGTATAGTGCTTTGTGAAAATCTCAATTTTCTGAAAATGCCCCGCATTGCTCGTGAATATAAAATTGAGTTATGGTACGTAGGTGGAAATAATACAAAAGGAACTCATTTTATTGATGAAAAGAAATTGGATAAACTTTTATTCTATTCTTGTGATTGGGATTATAATGGCTTGGAAATCTATGTTCGGTTAAAAAAGATATTTCAGGAGAAAGGATGTGATATAAAGCTTCTTTATCCTTCAGAACCAATTAAAAAGTATCCGGTCAATATGAAAAAACATAATAGCAAATGGAAAACAACGCTTCCCTTTTCTGGTTTGGAGCAATCCTGTTTTACTTCCAAAGATATTCATTTGATTAATGAATTGATAAGTACGGATAGATGGGTAGAGGAGGAAACGAATGATTTGGTAGCGATGGTAAAGGGGTATATTGATTTGTGAATATCAATACAAGAGTTTGGTACTTATCAGAAGAAAAGAATAAGTTTGCGAAACTTTAGAAAATTGTCATTTGGGGCAAAAATCTTAAATTGGCAAATATGAACTTTTCAAGAAATAAATATTTGTCAAAGCTGATTGGGGTTCAAACAGTTTTTGTTGGACGAGCAGAGTCTGGAGGTATTTGTATTTTAGATTCACTCACTAGGCTTCAACTATAGGAATATAACAAATTGACATTCTGTTAATTCATATACTCTTTCTTTGCTATATATAAAGGTAAAGGACAGTTCAAAAACATTTATCCCCTCAATCCGGAGTTTAATAATGACGGATTGAGGGGATTTCCTTTTTAGCGGTGACATTCAGATAGTTAAAAATGCAATCATTATGATGATTTCAGGCCAAATGATAGGTATAAAACAAAACCAACTACAATCTGTCACATAAAAACGGCCTATCCAGAAAGAGCTTCCAGCTTTGTAAAAGGTATATTAGCCTACTTTTAGAGTATACCCCCGAAGAAAATTCCCTTATATTTTGCAATGTTAAAAATTTCATTGTAATGATTAGTCCGGTTCATTGTGATAAGTACCTAGAGTCATTGTGATGACTTCCCCAAGGCATTATGATGATCGGGAAGAATCATTGCAATGAATTTGTGTAGAGGTGGAAATGAGGGTAGGAAATGATGGTGAAAGATGTGATTTTCTTTCTAAAACATGCTTTTTGAGAGATAGTGCCGTTAGCTAAAACAGCGAAAACCGAACAATCTGCAAGCCCTGAATGTTTATCTTTATCTTTTTGATTAATAACGATAAAGAAGGAATAAGTTATGAGGAATAAAGATTTTTGCAGGCTGATGTTTGAGCAGGAAAAGCAGAAGCGCAGTAATGGGGATGAAAGCACGGCCGATCTGTATCGGGCTACCCGAAATCATTTTGCTGCATTCATTCGTGAGGGAGGAAAGAGCGGGTTGCTGGGGAATGTGACGCAGGATGTTGTGCAGGAGTTTGTCTTGTATTTGAAAGGAAAGAAGCTGCGTGTGAATTCGGTGAATAGTTATATTAGTAATTTACGGGCGATGTACAACCGTGCTTGCCGGGGTTGGAAAGGGCGGCCTGAGGAACGGCCGTTCGAGGGGATGCAGTTGCAACGGGAGGAGACCGTTAAACGGGCTGTTCCGGTGGAAGTGATTAAGCAGATGGCTGCACTCGATCTGGAAGAAGAACCGGAGAAAAAGCTGGCGGTGGATATGGCCCTGTTTTCTTTTTTGGCTTGCGGTATGCCTTTTGCGGATATCGTTCGTTTGAACGGGGAGAACCTGGTTGAAGAAGGAAAAGTGTTGTCGTATCGCCGGCAAAAAACAGGTGCACTGATCGAGATGGAAGTTTCGGAACCTATGCAGTTACTGATTAATCGTTACAGGCGGGCGGATTCCAAATATCTTTTTCCAGTGTTACAGGAGGGAGCTACGCATGAACAGTATAAACAATGTCTGGCACAGGAAAATCAATATCTGGCAGATGTACAGGTCTTATTGGGTTTATCTGCAAAGTTGACGACCTATGTTTTTCGCCATAGCTGGGCATCTGCGGCTTATCATCTGGGGATACCGATCGCTATCATCAGCCAAGCCCTGGGGCATTCTTCCGAAAAAATGACTCGCATTTACTTGTCTGCATTTGATGCAGGTAAGGTAGGAGAAGCTAATAAAAGGGTTTCTGAAGGTGTGAAGGAACTGATGGCGGCATAAATTACCCTTATTTATATAATAAGGTAATTTCCTCTCTTTTTGTTTCATATCCAAGCCTTTACAACTTGTGGATTTCACAAAAGAGTTTGAATGCTCTGCAAACATAGGAAGAATCTTATGGAAAACCAAAGCTTTTGGGTAAAATCCTAAAAAAAACATATAGAATTTGTATTAATTAACCTAGTTTCCTGCTTGTGACCTTTAAATCATAATTTTCAAAGAATAAGACATAAGGCGGGTGAAGACTGCTGTCTTATTAATATCCGTTTGAAAAAAACTGTTATCATTTTTACATGTTTTTACTCCACAAAATATTGAAATAAGACATCAATCTAAAATATCCCAGGGACAAAACTCATTAAATCCCCCTTAAAACCGAGGTGCTTTTTATCTTTTCCCCTTATTATATAAATAAGGGGGCACCTTAGAAGTAAATCGGAAAATCAAAGACTGGTATTGATATAATATTATGTATAGGATAAAAGGATCACAAAGAAAAGCGTTTTGCCTGTTGTTATTTTTCAGCCTGGTTTGGCGGGAAGTGACTGCGCAGACAACGACCTATCATAAGGCGGAATCTTTTTTATTCTCTTTCAAAGAAAACAGCGACCTGTTCCTGGCTGATTACGGTGATAACGCTTACCAATTAGAGCGTATGGGGCAACTTCTGGATGCCTCCCGGAACCGTCTGCTGAAAGGAGACAACCACCTCTTGATCGTTTCACATGTGGATGCTTATGGCTATGAAGAGGATGCAGTGGTGAACGAAGCTTCGTTGCGTGCCAGTCGTATCCGTGCCTATCTGAAAAACCGTTTCGATATCCCTCATGATTGTGTCGCTTTTTACATCGACCGTAGCGGCAGCTATCGCGATCAGATACATATATATAATGTATACCGTCCGCTTCCGTGGTTTGCCAACACCTCGATCTATTACAGTGAGAGCCGTTATCCGATAGCCGTAAAGGCAGCTATCGGTGAGTACGGCGCAATCCCTTATGTGGATTTGTACCGTCGTGGAGAAGCTGGTGGTTACGACCGCGAAGTCTATCGTATCGACGATCCTCTTTTCGACCGTACGGAACTGGAAGATTACCGGCTGGCATCGGTGACGGATACGATTCGTCGTAACGAGAGAATAGAGCTTTCGGCTGTCAATCTGGCAACGACCGTTACAACAAAGGAAGTGGTACGGGTGGTCACAAAGCATAAAGAGAGAACGGATGAAACTGCAAACCCTGAGGGGATAACTCCTGTTGCTCCCGCTGTCAAAAAGAATGCAACACCGATCGAACACAATCCTGTATATCTGGCCGTAAAAACAAACCTTCTTCCCTGGTTTGGCGTAGTTCCTTCAATCCGTTTGGGAACAGGTGAGACGAAAATAGAAACAGGCGCATTTATGCCGAATCTGGAAGTGGAATGCAGCTTTGCCGGTTGTTGGTCGCTGGCTTTGTCGGGCATGTATTCCGACTTTGCCTATAAAGACAAGGCGCGTGATCGCTGGTCTGTCTCTGAAATATCCCTTGAATCAAGAGTCTGGCTGTCCCCTTCGGGAAGGTTTACCGGCCTGCATACTGGGGTGTTTGCCGAGTATGGTGACTTCGATGTACGTGGCAACGCGATCGATAGGTCTGAGGATATACTTTACGGCCGGACGGGCTGTTTCTGGTCGGCGGGCCTGTCGATGGGGTATCGTTTCTCCCTGGCCGGAGGTTTGGGGATGGGGCTGAGTGTACGTGCCGGTTACCGTTCGGTCTTCGACGGGAAGAAATACCGTTATGACGCGCCGGATGACCGGAATTATTTGGAAACCCGTTTTGCCTCGACGGGATTTATGTTGGGGCTTCGGATCAGTTTGTCGTACCGTTTTCAAATCAGATAGGAAGATGGAAAGGAATAAAAGAAATAAGAAATATCGTATAATACAACTGATGGGTTGGATGATATATGCCGTATGGACCGTGGCAGTCTTGTCTTGCGCATACCGTATGACGGACGAGGATTGGGAAAAGAACGGAAAAGTACGTTTACTGCTTCGCCGCCCTGACAGTGATTGCCCGGAGAATATGACATGGTATTTCTATGCAGAAGGTTCTGACATCCCCATTATCCGTACGGGAGACATAAAGGGGTACGAAGGTACGTTGCCTTCGGGCTGTTACCGGGTAGCTGTCTGTAACAGGGGTTGTACGGGTGTCACGCTTGAAATGGAGAAGGGTTATGAGGAAGCCTGCGGAAGGGCTCAGCGGCTTTCTTCTCTGAAATCTTCATTGGTGCAGATAGCCTGTCCGGGTAACCTGTACGGGGCGGGTTTAGACCTGATCGAGGTGGGCGGCAGAGAAGTCGTGGCAAAGGAATTGTCAGCGGTGAACCTTGTCTGTACATTGGAAATGAATATAAAAGTCACAGGAGGGGATCGGGATGATGTCGTTCCGGCGGTCTTGTCGGGAAGGTTGACCGGTGTTTCGTCACGGGTTCATATACCTTCCGGCAAGCCGCTATTCGATACGCGGGCCTTTATGACGTTCGAGCCGGAAGAGACCGGACCTGGCATTTATACATCAACCTTGAACCTGTTTGGATTGTCTTCGGGTGAGGAAAGCGGTGAAATGGTCGACCTGATCCTAACGATGACACTGGCAGACGGAAAGAAAATCACTTCATCTACGGATATCACCGAGGAGGTGAAAGAGGCATTCACCGTCGGAGTTACGACACATGTGATACTGGATCTGGTTGTCCGCTATGATGAAATGTCCGGTTTGACGATCATGCTGAAGGAGTGGAAACCGGGCAGCAGCGGTTCGGGTGTGGTTACTCCCTGAAACGAAATGAAAACGATAGTAATAATAACGATAAAACACTGGTATAATATGGAAAGAGGAAAATTATTGATCATGAGTCTGTTGGCGACAGCTTTCTTAAACAGTTGCACCGACATGGAAGAGCCGGTGACGGATGGAGCGGCTAAAGCAATAGAGGTGAATGCCGGAATAGCTGAGGCTACCCGTGCGGTGATCGGCGGTGGTTATACGAATGACCTGGAAGTATCGTTTGCCCGTTTGGATAATCCCGGTACAGCTGGCGCTGCGTGGACCTCTATCGACGCAGTCCGTACTGGTGGTACGGGTAATACGGCGCTGACTTTTGAGCCGGAACAAACCTATCTGGCGGAAGAGAGAGAGTCTGTCCTGATCGGTTATTATCCCCGCAAGGAACTGAGCGGAACCACCAACCCCGCCAGCGTCACTTACACTATAACGGGCGACGAGGACATCATGGTGACAGGTGTGCAGACCGGTTCGCTGGTCGATAAGTTCGAGACTTTTACTTTCAGCCACCTGCTAACCCAGTTGCAGTTCAAGTGTGTTGGTTCAGCCGGTGCGATCGGTAAATGGACGGCAGTCGCTTCCATTAAAGTAAAAAATGTAGCCACGGGATTGAAGCTATCGCTGGATAAAACAAACGGAGCTAAACTAACGGCCACGGGTATGGCCGACCAGACACTGACAGTTAAAAACTGTCCTTCTACGATCTCTGCTTTAGATGCCGAAACTCCGCCGACCGGTTATCTGCTGCTTTACCCGACGGCCAATATGGGAACGGAGAGTCTGCCTGTCTCTCTGGAAGTGAAAGGAACATATGATGGGAATGTGAAAACCCTGAATGTCACAGTCTCGAATATCGGTGAAGGAGTGAAAGCGGGCTATTCGCATCTGATCACGCTCACCTTTACGGAAGACGGTAAAATAGCGGTAGAATCCGGTATCGCCCCGTGGCAGCCGGGTAATGGCGGCAGTACAATAGTAACCCCCGGAGAGTAATTTTCAGAGATGAATAACCTTAAAGTCATAGTATTAGCATCAGTCGTCATCCTTTCGGTCCTCGCCGCTTGTTCGGACAGCAATCCTGCTCCGGAGCCGGTCCCGGAAACAGCGGTTTGCCTGGAAGGTTCGATCGGAGCGTCGACGCGCGGGATAATCGGCTCGGGCTATGAACAGGATCTGAAGGTTAGCTTTGCCCGTCAGGATGAATCGGCGGTTTCAACGGGTACATATAGTGGGTGGGCTGTACACGAGGCTGTGCGTCAGGGTGGAAGGGGGAACCGCTCGATTGTATTTGCCCAGTCGCAGTCGTACCCGGCGGATGGCCGTCATATCCGCCTGCACGGTTATTATCCGGCGAAGGGGGAGCCGACAACCGATGTAGGAGGGGGCAAAGTAACCTTCCGCATAGACGGAACGACGGATATCATGGCAACGGGAATCCTCGAGGGAAACGGCTATGTTCCGGTGACGACCTGTACGTTCCGTCATTTGCTGACTCAGGTCCGCCTGGTCTGTTACAGTGACCGAGCCGATGCATGGGGAACGATACAAACGATCGAGGCGGCAGATGTACATACCCGCCAGGAGCTGGATTTGTCAGCGGAAACGCCCCGTCTGGCGGATATATCTGTGGCGGAAGATATCAGGAATCTCCCGGTGCAGGATATTGCCGGTCTGCTAATCCCGCAGGTCGTGTCCGACGGATCGCCTCCCGAGGCACAAGGCTATCTCCTTCTTCCGGCATCCCCGGTGGACGGGACGGCGACTCATCCGCTCCATCTTCGGATCACGACAACGAAAGACGGCAATGGCAACCTGAAAGAAACCCTTTCGAACGTCTTTGTCCGTATAGAGGGCGGTTTTGAAATCGGCAAAAGCCATATCGTTTCGCTCTTTTTTACCAGAGCTGCCAACATACAAACCACATATGTCAGTGTGGAGGCGTGGACGGAGGATGAACAGGGTGAGATGCCTATATGATAAAATATGAATGAATAACAGGAAATAAAACTTTTAAAACAAATGAAAATGAAAACGATCACGACAAAGTGGGCCATGCTGATAGCCCTTGTGACAGCGTTCAGCTGTACGGAAACAGAGACAGGAATAGACCCGGAACCGGGTGGCGGTGACGGCCAGGTGGCACTGGGTATCAACCCGAACCTGAAGGTGGAAGCCGGAATGAAATCGACAACGAAAGCGGTGGTGGGTGGCAGTACGATTACCTATACGGATTATAACACAGCTCCTGGTCTGGGAGTAGTGGTGACCAACTCGGATGCAACTGACTGGTATTCTCCCGATGCATCGAGTTCCGGCTATACCGGCCCTCATGTATGGTATATGGGAGATGCAAAAGGTGAGAACTGGATTTCGATTACCGAGAAAGGTCTTAGTTATGACCCCAAGAATGAAAAGCCTTATTATCTGAAAGAAACGATAGGTAAGGTATATGCTTATTATCCGTATGATGTAAATGCACTGAGTAGCCTGCTAAGTATAAACAGTGAATCCGATCTTAAAATCCCGATCACAGTTATAGCCAGCGGACAGATGGATGCTTCGGCAAATAATGCGAATAAAATCTGGAATGCCACTTCATGGTCAGCTAACAAAAACAAGGGGGTAAGCCTGTCTTTAACAACTGAAAAAGACTACCTGTATTTTGATGGGACGGAGGGTGGCCGGAATGTAAACAACGGCCGTGCCAAAGGGCAGATACCTTTCGATCCGGAGAGTGGCCCGAATAATACCGATGCGAATAACCCCGGCTACCTGATCAACCTGGCCATGAAGCATGCCATGGCGATGGTATCTTTCCGTGTGTACGATGGTGGTAACTTGAGTGATAATGATGTGAATTTTACGAAGTTTGAAATCAAGAACCATCAAAACAGCTCCAATCTTTTTAAAACCGGAACCGGCAAGATGGCGTTGGCAGATGGCGCAATAAGCGATAATTCAACCACCGGAGCACTTAGCCGTACAATTACGAATTACGTCCTGATGAAGCAGATCAAGGAGGGAGAACAAAGCGACAAAGTATTTATCGGAGATAAAACTACGACCGGACAGGCCGTATCTAAAAAAGTCAGTGCAATCGTCTATCCGATAGCTGGTTTTGGCGATAATGAAATCGATGTAGTGATAACCCTCCAGGAGGGTGGTAATACGCCTGTCGAATATACGGTTACTCTGCCGGCTCATGAATGGACGGCGGGTTCCAACTGCATCTATACGTTCTCTGTCGGCCGTAATAAGTTGACAGTGATGGATGTAACTGTGGAAGACTGGGTGGAAGACGAACAACCGGATATTTCATTGTAATACATTAATAATAAAAAAGACAAATCCCATGAAACCATTCTTATACCGATTAGTACCTGTGTTTTTGTTACTGTGTACTGCGTGTACAGAGGCAGAGATCGTTTTGCCGGGGTTTGGTGGCGACGATCCGGAAGAGGGTGTTCCTTTTCGAGTGAAGAATCTGGGCATGTGGATGGAGGTAGAGTCGAGAAGTGTCGTAACGGGCGGCCCTGGGGAAACGAATAGGAACCCGAACCCGCTGACCGGGATAGGCATTTGCGTGACGAAACAGAATAGTAGTGGTACGGAGATTTTATACAACAACGCTGTCGGTAGCCAGCAGTTCGTATACAATCCGGCAGGGAGTCCTCCTCTCTGGGAACTGGCAGAAGGAGAGGAAACGCTTCTTTTGTATTCGGAGAAAGGGACAGTTTATGGCTATGCTCCGGCAGAAAAGAGTGTTTCGCTCGCAGGCATTCCGAAAGCTCTTTTAATGAATGGTGTAAAGGTGTTGGACGAGCAGAAGTTCTACTTTTCTGACGGTAACGCAACGGTAGATGCAGCAACGGATGTGCAATGGGAAACCGACCAGGAGGATTACCTTTATTGCACGGCTGCGGATCAGGTAGATCGTTGGCATCCGGAGGTTTCTTTGACGATGAATCATGCATTGGCAAAAGTGAGTTTCCGTGTACTGGAAGTTAATGCAGGTTCTTCTTTTGCCGGTTGTCGGGTGGCTAAAATCGTATTGAAAAGTAACGGAGGATTCAAAAAGTCTGCTGCCGCCCAATTGAGTCTGGTAACGGGTGAAACAACCGGAACAATAACGCCTGTCGATCTGCTGCAATTTACGGCTGGAGGTGATAAACGCGTGGTAGGAACCAGTACAGACGTAGCGTCGGAAGTCCCGGTACAGGCTTTTGGTCTGGTTATTCCTGTCAGCAATGTAGGTATCTCTCTGGAGCTGACACTCGATGACGGTCGTACGTTTAATATGGTTCCGGGAGCCGACAGTGACGTTCTCGGAACATTTACCGCCAGTTGGGAAAAAGGATACAACTACATCTATAATATCCGTATGTCGCCGCAAGGGATCGAGATAGCAGATGTGAAAGTGGCCGGTTGGAACGATGGCGGTTCAGTGGATATTCCTGTCGAATAATAAATGAGAAAATGAAACGGATGTTGACACGATTATTTTTGCCAGAACTCTTGTTGGCCGGACTGCTTACAGGATGTGCCTGCGGTATGGTAGAAGATATTGTACCGGAGGAAGCCCGGTTGGTAGAGGTCGGATTCGTTAAACCCGACCTGGGGATACCCGCTGTGCTGACGCCTGCAGAAGACACAGAAGTGCCGGCTCCGACTCCGTTGCCGGAAGGTTCAACTATACGGATTGTTGCTTATTACAGGAGTAGCATAGGGGTAGAGGCTTCTCCCGTTCCGTTTTCTACGACGACTCCCACCGTTGAAGCTACCTATAAGGTCATGGCCGACGGTTTGTTGGCACTTTGTTCGGTAGACGATACGGGAAAACCGGTCGATGGCAAAGCCGAAGGCATGGTTGTCAGGGGAGGAGTGTATGATTTTTATGCTGTTTCTCCGGCAAGGAAACTGACAAAAAGTGTTGATGGGACGTATAAGATAACAGATATTCCTCATAAAGAGGATGTAATGACATCTTTTGTCCGTGGCGTAACTATATCGGCAAGTTCGCGTCTGGTAACTTTGGCGACTTTCAGTCGTAAATGTGCATTAGTAGTATTCAATGTAGCTCCATCCAAAGAGAATGTGATCCCTTTCACCCGACTGTATGCAACCGGGTTGACCATAAGTAAAATATCCTCGTCCGGTGCAGCTCTTATAGTAGGTGAAGATACCGGTATTCCATGCACCGGTGGCGAAGCCGGAGATAAAACGGAAGTGGTATTTGCTTCGGAAGAATTTGAACCCGTGGAGCCTGATGCCGATAATCTGGGTTTGAACAAGACAAAAGGAATACTTCTTCCTAAAAATACGGAACCTTTTGATGTGGAGATCGAAGTACAGAGGGATGATAAAACGGCGACGTTGAAAGCAACGATCGATAAAAATATATCTTTCGATGAAGGTAAACGATATGTTTTCACCCTGGAGATGAAGAACAACGAAAGCTCCCTGTTCATGACAGTACTGGATTGGAAGGAGACAATCTTCTTTACAGATGCGAATGTAGGAGCTCCGGACGAACCCTATCCTGACCCGGATATCAATGAAGGAATAGGAACTTCGTTTGTTGTGGCAAGCTGGAAAGAAATTGTGTGGACTGATGGGGAAGTTGGCGGTGGTCAATAATTGCGGATATAAAATGACAATAGAATAAAACAGGATATAATGAAACAAATGAGTGAAATAAGGTACAAACATTGGATTCGCCTGTTTGGCTGTTTGGTTTTACTTTGGATAGTCGGTTGTACACAGGCAGACGTGGATGATGATATTCCTTTGCCTACGCTGAAAGAAGTGGATGCCGGTTTTAATCTGAATGTCCTGGCAAACCATATACCGGTAACCCGCAGCATACTGTTTACTGCCGATGGCACTATGGAATCGGATTCGATCGGTACTCGTGCAGCTACTCCGCTGGAAGAGGCACAGGAAAGTAAGATTGCCAGTGTCTGGGTGGGGCAATATGTTGGCGGTAAGCTTTTGTATGCTAAATATATTTCTTCATTAACAGGCAATACACTTAATATTAAATTGAAACATGATAGAGAAGGTTCAGAATCTCATGTGTGGTTCGTTACTAATATGGGTGACCAGGGAGAGATAGCAACCGAAACTGCCTTGAAAAAGTTGCTGTTGACGTATGTTTCGACCGAAACCGGATTACCCCAAAGTAATCTGTGTGGAATGACAGGGATGTGGAGCGGGATAGTACAAGAAGGGGGAGTAAAGGATATCAGGGTGAATTTATCCCGTATGGTGGCTAAGATATCGTTTACTTATTCGATCGCCGGAGAGGGGTTTACTTTTACTCCTAATACTGTGACATTGAACTCGGTTCCGCAGAAAATGCAGGTTGATGTGCCTGAAAACCAGTTGGTAGGTATGACATATACAGATTATACCGGAATAGCGGATAGAGGCGGTGCTACCATGTATTGGTATCTACCGGAGAATATGGCGGGTATTGTCAGTGATGGGAACGCAATCGACTCAGAAAAAAAGAAGATCGGTATGGGGGTGACAAATGCTACTTATATCGAATTGACGGGTACGGCTGTGCAGGGGGGAGTGACATATAACAATGTTGTATTCCGTTTTTATCCGGGTGATGGAATGAATAATTACAATATCGAGCGTAACTACCATTATGTAATGAAGGTGACGTTGGTCGGTATAGATATTTCCGATGAACGTATTACGGTAAATGAGATACCGCCAATAGAGGTCGATCCGGGAAAGATGCCGGCAGAGAAGGGGGGGATAAAAGAGGTGCAGATCACCGCCCGTCCGGGGCAGGCGTGGTCTTTCGATTTGGAAGAATGGTTGTTGGCAATGATAGGAGGTGTGGCTGCCGGAACTGGGGTAACAGTAAGCCATCAGGGGCCTGCTATGGTTACTTTCCAGTCGGTGTCTGCGAATCCGAAAGCCGAAGACAGGAGTGTGACTTTTTCTGTAAATGTGAACGGAGAGAATCAGGAGATAACCATTACGCAGGAAGGATCCGCCTTGTCTAAAGGGAGTGATGTTATCTCTTTAGGCGCGGCAGAGGGTTCGGAAGGGGCTTCTTCCTTTACTACTACAAAAGGTTTACCATGGCTGGCTGCCTTAAGCGGGGAGGATTGGTGGAGTTGGGCAGACGATAATCCGGCTTTTTCAGGAGATGAAGCATTCGGAAGTGAGCAGGCATTGAAAATAAAAGCGATAGCCAGTAACCCCTTGGCTTCGGAACGGAGTGGAAAGATAACAGTGAGTGCCGGTGCATCGATAGCTGAGATAGGCTATACTGGCTTGAAAGAGGAAATAGTGGTAAAGCAAGTAGGTTCCAAGGTAGAAGGTTCGAGCATGGAAGTAAATCCGGAAGCAGCTAATAATCAAACATCGTCGTTTGTTGCTACATCCGGCTTGGACTGGGAGGCAAAGGTAACGGAAGGTGACTGGATTACATTGGTTGGTGCGACCTCAGGTTCTCAAACAACGGGAAAAGCACAGAATGTGACTTTTAATATCGCTGTCAATCCCTCTTCTTCTGCGCGAAGCGGCGAGATAGTTGTTCGTGCCGGGGATGAAATCGGCGGACCAACCGGAACAATAAAGGTGAATCAGAAAGCCTCTGCACTGACAGTTTCTGCCAGTCCCACAACGTTGGCTGCAACAAAGGACGCTGCCGGAACACTCTCTTTTAAAGGAACTTCGGGATTATCTTTTTCTGTTACCAAGCCTGATTGGCTGACCCTGACCGGTACTATTCCGGAAACTACGAATGGAAATGACCAGAATCTGGGATATAAAACAAGCGAGGTGAATCTCAATAGCACAGACATTTTGGGCGATATAACAGTGACAGCAGGGAATATAGAAAAGAAAGTGGCAGTTAAACAATCGGGCTCCACATTTACGGTGTCTGAAACAGAACTGTCTTTAGAAAGGACTGCGACTTCTGGTAATGTAAAAGTAAAGGGAACCAACGGTCTACCCTGGACAGTCAGTCCGGCTGGCGGAATAAACGGTATCACTCCCTCGATCGACTCTTCTATCGCAAACGGTTCAGAGCTGATTTTAACATTTAATGCAACTGAAAATACGGGGAGTGTCCGTTCTGCAACATTTACTATTGCTGTAACCAATGGTGATCATTCAAAAACAGTAAAGGTTAATCAAGCAGCCGGTGGTGTTTCTGTAACAATTGATCCGAATTTGTTGGCCAGATATAAAGCAGCGTGTAGAAATACAACGCAATATCCTCCATTTAATTATGATGGTAATATTCTACTTCCGGATGGTTGTAGTTATGATGAAGGGGTAATGACCGGTTCTTATACTATACAGGTTCAAAAAGGACAAAAAGCGGAAGGTGCAACTTATGAAAATATGCAGACGTATTGCGCCAATCTGGATGAAGAAAATCTATCAGGGTGGCGTATTCCCACAGAAATAGAGTTATATGCTATATATGTAAATAAAGATATAGTCGTAAATTCAGTTTCTGATGTTAAACCATTCATTGAAGAGAGTGTTCTTGGTTACTGGAGTAGTACAGTTTGGTCTGGTGATAATACTCGTCGATGCAGGATTTATTTCGGCAATGGTGGTTTTGATTATGGTCCAATAACCTATAATGGTCGATATATTCGCTGTGTCCGAAACCTCTGAAATCATACCAGGTAAAGTTACAATGTAAGAGCATAGATATAATTTATCAAGAATCTAAAATAACATATTATGAACAAAGCAGATTTAGTAAACGAATTAGCAGAGAAAATGGGTATTTCGCAGAATCAATCCCGTAAGTTTATCAATACTTTTCAGGCAATACTGACAGAGAGGGTAAAAGAGGATGAAATAATACTTCAGGGTTTCGGCACTTTCAAGGCCTGGGAACAGGCTGAACGTACAGGCCGCAACCCCCGTACCGGTATTTCCTGTAAGATACCGGCCCGTAGGAGTGTGAAGTTTAAACCTGGGAAGTTTTTGCTTAGAGATTTGAACCTATCCAAATAGAGAACAAAAGGGAGGCACAAGTGTTGACCATATAAAAATAGACTTTGTGTCTCCCTGCTTTTATTTTAGATTTCCCTCAATTATTTATTAATGCCTATTAGATACATCATGAAGAAACAAAACAAATTAGAAGCATTATTCCCAAATGGAAAAGTACCGGAAGTGAACGAGTTTAACCGTAGTCTTGATAAAATATCGAAGGAAGGTCGTAACCATTTACGTGAAAAGATTTATAAAATTGCATTTACCGTATGGTCAACCTTGCCTAAAAAACACCAGAAGTTTATTGAAGAAGTTATCGTCCATGATCGGCAATCATATGTTGATTTCATCATTGAAAAAACAGTGATGACCTGTCTCCGTTGCCCCCTCCGGTTTCCCGTCTTGTTTATTCGGATGCTCCATTTAACGGAAGTAGTAGAGCGTACTGCGCAAACTTCAATAAATCATTTATCAATGTCTGTTCTTATCTGTTTCCAAATTTGCGGCAAGATCGGCACGCTTGCCGGGAATATTAGTAAAGGGGGGATTACTTG